>Ga0134126_10000158_pt1 | contig 86893 bp, 84 predicted proteins | sample KB31752_FD_96881 | JGI IMG/M metagenome (GOLD analysis project Ga0134126, IMG submission 96881) | Terrestrial soil microbial communities with excess Nitrogen fertilizer from Kellogg Biological Station, Michigan, USA - KB3-175-2 | ecosystem: Environmental > Terrestrial > Soil > Unclassified ...
CGCCGCCTCCCTCGCCGCGATCCTCGAGTCGCGCAAGATCAAGGTCTCCCTCGTCAAGCTGGATCCCTACATCAACGTCGATCCCGGCACCATGTCGCCGTTCCAGCACGGCGAGGTGTTCGTCACGGAAGACGGCGCGGAAACGGACCTCGACCTCGGGCATTACGAGCGCTTCGTCTCCTCGAAGATGTCGAAGGCCAACAACTTCACCACCGGCCAGATCTACGAGCGCGTCATCAACAAGGAGCGGCGCGGGGATTACCTCGGGGGCACCGTGCAGGTGATCCCGCACATCACCGACGAGATCAAGGCGAGCGTGAAGGCCGCCTGCCGCGACGCGGAAGTCGGCATCATCGAGATCGGCGGCACCGTGGGCGACATCGAGTCGCTTCCCTTCCTCGAGGCGATCCGCCAGATGGGCATCGAGGAAGGCCGCACCAACACCTGCTACATCCACCTGACGCTCGTGCCGCACCTCGCCTCCGTGGGCGAGATCAAGACCAAGCCCACGCAGCACTCGGTGAAGGAGCTGCGCGGCATCGGCATCCAGCCCGACATCGTGCTGTGCCGCTCGGAGATGCCGATCCCCGAGGACGACCGGCGCAAGATCGCGCTCTTCACCAACGTGGACGTGCGCTCCGTGATCTCGGCCTACGACGCGGACTCGATCTACAAGATCCCGGTGATGCTCCACAAGCAGGGCCTGGACGAGATCGTGTGCCGCAAGCTCGACCTCGCCGCCTACCCCGCGGATCTCTCGATGTGGGAGAAGATCGTCTTCGCGCTCGAGAATCCCGAGCACCAGGTGGATATCGCCATGGTCGGCAAGTACGTCGACCTGCAGGATTCGTACAAGTCGCTCTCGGAAGCGCTGATCCACGCCGGCATCCACACGCGCACCAAGGTGAACATCCACTACGTGGATTCCGAGCAGCTCGAGGCGAACGGCATCGAGCCCCTCAAGGAGATGGACGCGGTGCTCGTCCCGGGCGGCTTCGGCCGGCGCGGCATCGAGGGCAAGATCGCTGCGGTGAGGTACGCGCGCGAGAACAAGGTGCCCTACCTCGGCATCTGCCTCGGCATGCAGATCGCGGCGATCGAGATCGCGCGCGACAAGTGCGGCCTCGAGGGCGCCAACTCCACCGAGTTCGATCCCGATACGCCGCACCCGGTGATCGCGCTCATCACCGAATGGCAGAGCCACGACGGGCGGGTGGAGCGGCGCGACGCGCAGTCGAACCTCGGCGGCACGATGCGCCTGGGCGCGCAGCCGTGCACCGTGAAGAGGGGCACGCTCGCCTACCGCATCTACGGCAAGGAAACGGTCGCCGAGCGCCATCGCCACCGCTACGAGGTGAACAACCATTACGTCCCGCGGCTGGAAGCGGCGGGGCTCATCGTGAGCGCCAAGACCAAGGCGGAGGACCTCACGGAGATGGCGGAGCTCGCCGACCATCCTTGGTTCTTCGGCTGCCAGTACCACCCGGAATTCACCTCGACGCCGCGCGAGGGCCATCCGCTCTTCATCTCGTTCGTGAAGGCGGCGCTCGAGCAGCACAAGCAGCGCGTGCAGGAGCCGGGGCTCAAGGTGATCGGCGGCTCCGCCGCGTAATTGTCGTTCCCTCGAAGGAGGGAATCCCGCAGGCAAACAAGGAATGGGTTCCCGCCTGCGCGGGAACGACGGATCATGAAGCTCTGTGGTTTTGAAGTAGGCCTCGACAAACCGCTGTTCCTCATCGCCGGCCCGTGCGTGGTCGAGAGCGAGCAGCTGCAGATGGACGTCGCCGGGCGCCTGAAGGAAATCACGGGCGGCCTCGGCATTGCGTTCATCTTCAAGTCCTCCTACGACAAGGCGAACCGCAGCTCGGGCAAATCGTTCCGCGGCCTGGGCATGCAGAAGGGCCTGGAGATCCTCGAGAAGGTGCGCCGCGAGGTGAAGGTGCCGGTGCTCACCGACGTGCACACCGAGGACGAGGTCGCCGAAGTCGCGCGCGTGGTGGACGTGCTGCAGACGCCCGCCTTCCTCTGCCGGCAGACGGATTTCATCCACGCGGTCGCCTCCGCCGGCAAGCCCGTCAACATCAAGAAGGGCCAGTTCCTCGCGCCGCAGGACATGAGGAACGTGGTCGCGAAGGCGCGCGAGGCGAGCGCAACGGACAACATCCTGGTGTGCGAGCGCGGGGCGTCGTTCGGCTACAACAACCTCGTCTCCGACATGCGCTCGCTCGCGATCCTGCGCGAGACCGGCTGCCCGGTGGTCTTCGACGCGACGCATTCGGTGCAGCTTCCCGGCGGGCAGGGCACCTCTTCGGGCGGCCAGCGCGAGTTCGTGCCGGTGCTCGCGCGCGCGGCGGTCGCGACCGGCGTCGCCGGGATCTTCATGGAGACGCACCCGGATCCGGAGAAGGCGCTCTCCGACGGCCCGAACGCCTGGCCGCTCGGACGCATGAAGGAGCTGCTCGAGACGCTGAAGGAAATCGATCTTCTCGTGAAGCAACGCGGGTTCGCGGAGGCAAAACCATGAGACTCGTCGCATCGCTGGTCCTTGCACTGCTCGCCGCCGGATGCGCCGCCACTCCCGCGCCCGGCGCACCGGAAGGGATCGACAGGATCGAGCACGTGGTGGTGCTCTTCCAGGAGAACTGGAGCTTCGACGGGCTGTTCGGAAAGTTTCCCGGCGCGAACGGCCTCGAGCAGGCGAAGGACGCGCTGCCGCAAAGCGACAAGCAGGGCCGCGTCTACGCGGTGCTGCCGCCGGCGATCGGCCCGGACGGAAAGCCCGATGCGCGCATTCCGAGGGACCTGCCCAACGCTCCGTTCGACCTCGGTCGATACGTGCCGCCCGACGAGAAGGCGGGCAATCCGATCCACCAGTTCTACCAGAACCAGCTGCAGATCGACGGCGGCAGGAACGATCGCTTCGTCGCCTGGACCAACGTCGGTGCGCTCGTGATGAGCTACTACGACGCGAGCGACTTCCCGATCGGCCGCCTCGCGAAGCGCTTCACGCTCGCGGACAACTTCTTCATGGGCGCCTTCGGCGGCTCGTTCCTCAACCACATCTGGCTCGCGTGCGCCTGCGCGCCCGAATGGAAGGACGCGCCGCAATCGTTGCGCGCCGTGCTCGACGATCACGGCGTGCTGGTGAAGGACGGCCAGGTGACGCCGGACGGCTATGCGGTGAACACCAGCTACACGGTGAACACCCCGCATCCGGCGCGCATCCAGGATCCGACGCACCTCATGCCGAACCAGACCCACGCCACCCTCGGCGACCGCCTCTCGGCGAAGGGCATCTCGTGGGCCTGGTACTCGGGAGGATGGGACGACGCCATCGCGGGCCATCCGCACCCCGTCTTCCAGTACCACCACCAGCCCTATGCCTACTTCGCGAATTACGCCGACGGCACCGAGGCGAAGAAGGAGCACCTGCTCGACGAGAAGGCGTTCCTGAAGGCGGTGGAGACAGGCAGCCTTCGCGCGGTGTCGTTCGTGAAGCCGCTGGGACCCCTCAACGAGCACCCCGGATACGCGGACGTCGCCTCCGGAGAGCAGCACGTCATGCAGCTCGTCGACGCGATCATGGCAAGCCCGCAGTGGAAGAGCACCGTGATCATCATCACCTACGACGAGAACGGCGGGCGCTGGGACCACGTGGCGCCCCCCGTCGTCGACCGCTGGGGACCGGGCACCCGCATTCCCGCCGTCATCATCTCGCCCTACGCCAAGCGCGGGTACGTGGACCACACGCAGTACGACACGACCTCGATCCTGCGCTTCATCGAGAAACGCTGGAACCTGCAGCCGCTCGGCTCGCGCGACGCGGCGGCGAACGACCTCACCAACGCGTTCGATTTCCCCGCCCCGCAGCCGATGGTGATGCCGCGCCACTCGATGTACTGAGTCCGTGCGGATCCTCGTCCTCGGCGCCGGGGGCATCGGCGGCTATTTCGGCGGCCGGCTCGCGCAGTCCGGCGCCGACGTCACCTTCCTCGTGCGCCCCCGCCGCCGCGAGCAGCTCGCCCGCGACGGCCTCGTGATCGAGAGCCCGCTCGGCGATGCGCGCGTTCCCGTACGCACCGTGACGGCCGAGGCGGTCCGGCCGGACTACGACCTCGTGCTCTTCACCTGCAAGGCGTACGACCTCGATTCCGCGCTGGACGCGATCGCCCCGGCGATGGAGGGCACGGCATGCGCGGTGCTGCCGCTCCTCAACGGGCTCGCCCACTTCGAGCGACTCGATGCGCGCTTCGGCCGCGCCAACGTGATCGGCGGCACGTGCCAGATCAACGCGACGCTCCGGCCCGACGGGACGGTCGTGCACGGCGACCCGCTGCAGCGCGTCCTCTTCGGCGAGCGCGGCGGCGCGCGCACGCCGCGCGTGGAGGCCTTCGCCGCCGCGCTCGCCGCGACGAAGGTCGACTGGGTGCTTTCGGAGGACATCGACCAGGACCTGTGGGAGAAGCTCGTGTTCCTGTGCGCGCTCGCCTCGTGCACGTGCCTCTTTCGCGCGAACGTGCGCGAGATCGTCGCCGCACCGGGCGGGAAGCCGGCGATGGAGCGCGCGCTCGCCGCGAACGCCGAGATCGCCAGGCGCGAGGGTCATGCGCCGCGCGCTCCGATGCTCGAATCCGGCCGCGCCCGGCTCACCGATCCGGAAGGACTCTGGAGCGCCTCGATGCTGCGCGACCTCGAAGCCGGCAACCGCGTCGAGGGCGACCACATCGTCGGCTGGATGCTCGACCGCGCCCGCGCGCACGGCATCGACGACACCATCCTCTCCTTGGCCTATACGCACCTCAAGGCCTATGAGGCGCGACGGGCGGCCGGACGGCTTCCAGGGAGTTTCGCCCGCGTCACTCTCGGTCCTGACTGAATTTTCGCGCTAGCCCGTGTCCAAAATCGGCGAGGCGGCTCCAAGTGGGCCGCTTCGCGGCGAATGGACGCGCGAAACCAGAAGCCCACCAACCGGACGATCCTGTGGAGCCTCGCCGTGAAGGCGTGGGCGTTCCGCGGGCGCGTGCTCGCGGCGATGGCGCTCCTCGTGCTCGCGAAGGTGGCCTCGGTCGGCGTGCCGCTGATCCTCAAGCGCATCGTCGATGCGCTGAGCCGGCCCGAGACGCTCGCCGCGCTGCCGGTGTTCGTCCTGGTGGGCTACGCCCTCGCGCGCTTCGCGAGCACGCTCTTCTCGGAGCTGCGCGACGTGGTGTTCGCCCGGGTGACGCAGAGCACGGTGGCGGACTTCATGCTGCGCATGTTCCGCCACCTGCACGCGCTCTCCGCGCGCTTCCACGTGCAGCGCGCGACCGGGACCCTTACCCGCGAGGTCGAGCTCGGCACCACCGGCGTGGGCTTCCTCCTCGGCGTCGCCTTCTTCACCATCGTGCCGACGCTGGTCGAGATCGCCTCCGTGATGGTGATCCTCATCCGCGGCTACGCGGCGTCCTTCACGGTGATCCTCCTCGTCACCTTCGTGGTGTACGTGGTGTGGACCGTGGTGTTCACGCACAAGCGCGCGCTCTTCCAGCGGCGGCTGAACCAGCTCGACGCGAGCTCCAACCGCCGCCTCGTGGACAGCCTCCTCAACTACGAGACCGTGAAGTTCTACACCAACGAGCCGTTCGAGGCGCAGCGCTTCCGCTCGATCATGGGCGACTGGATCGAGGCGGGCGTGCGCAACCAGAAGGCGCTCACGCGCCTGCACATCGGCCAGAGCATGATCATCGCGGCGGGCGTCGCCGCGGTGATGATGCTGGCGGGCGAGGGCGTGCTGCGCCACTCGATGACGGTGGGCGACCTCATCCTCATCAACGCATACGTGATCCAGGTGTGCCTGCCGCTCAACTCGCTCGGCTTCGTCTTCCGCCAGGCGAGCGACGCGCTGGTGCAGGCCGAGCGCCTGTTCGAGCTCTTCGCGGTGAAGCCGGAGGTCGATGCGTCCGTCCCGCGGCCGCCGCTCGCGGTGGGCGAAGGCGAGGTGCGCTTCGAGCAGGCGAGCTTCGGCTACGAGGCGAGCCGCCAGGTCCTCTTCGACGTGAGCTTCGCGATCAAGCCCGGCGCGAAGGTCGCGGTGGTGGGCGGCAGCGGCTCGGGCAAGTCCACGCTCGCGCGCCTGCTGCTGCGCTTCTACGAGGTGAACGGCGGCCGCGTGCTGGTGAACGGCCAGGACGTGCGCGAGGTCGCCACCGAGAGCCTGCGCGCGGCGATCGGCATCGTGCCGCAGGACACCAGCCTCTTCAACGAGACCATCGCCTACAACATCGGCTACGGGCGGGTCGGCGCGACGATGGAGGAGATCGTCGCCGCCGCGAAGGCGGCGAACGTGCACGAATTCATCGCCGAGCTTCCCGAGGGCTACGACACGGTGGTCGGGGAGCGTGGGCTCAAGCTCTCGGGCGGCGAGAAGCAGAGGATCGCCATCGCTCGCGCGATCCTCAAGAACCCGCCGATCCTCATCTTCGACGAGGCCACCTCGGCGCTCGACACGCGCACCGAGCGCGCCATCCAGGACGAGCTCGACCGGCTCGCCGAGCACCGCACCACGCTCGTGATCGCGCACCGGCTCTCCACGGTGGTGGATGCCGACGAGATCATCGTCCTCGAGCACGGCCGCATCATCGAGCGCGGGCGCCACGAGGAGCTGCTCGAGCTGGGCGGCCTCTACGCGCAGATGTGGTCGCTGCAGCAGCAGCAGAGCGCGCTCGCGCACGCCGAGCGCCGCGCGGGGCTGCAGCCGATCAACCTCGGCACCGTGATCGCGGGCGCCGTGGACGGGCTGCGCGCCGACATCGACGCGCGCAACGTCCACCTCTACACGACGCTCGGCATCGAGACCGCGCGCGTGACGGGCGACCCGAGCGCGATCCAGCAAGTGGTGTGGGACCTCCTCGCGCACGCGGTGCAGGCGAGCGAGCACGGCGGGCGCGTGGAGGTGCGGCTGGGACGCGACGGCGGCGAGGCGCGGCTCCTCGTGACGCACGCGGGCGCGCCGCCGCTCGCCATCGCACGGCCGGGCGCGAAGGAGCCGCCCGTGCTCGGCACCTCGCATCCGTTCGACGTGGCGGAGCTGCGCAAGCTGGTGGAAGACCACCACGGCCGCTTCACCGTGCAGCACCAGAAGGGCATGGGCACGACCTACGTCGTGGCGCTTGGGCTGCGCGCGGTCGACGCGCCGGCCGATCGCCGCGGGCGGCCGAAATTCCCCGCAAGCGCCTCCGCCGAGCTTCCCTCCCTCGAGGGCCGCCGCATCCTGGTGGTGGACGACCACGAGGACGCGCGCGAGGTGCTCACGGTGGTGCTCGAGCAGCGCGGCGCGCAGGTGGAGGCCTACGGCACCGGCGGCGCGGTGCTCGAGCGGCTGCGCGGCGCCCGGAACGAGCAATGGCCCGACCTCCTCGTGTGCGACATCGGCCTGCCGGATATCGACGGCTACGCCCTGCTGCGCGACGTGCGCGCGCTCGAGGCCGAGCGCCGGACGCCGCTCGCCGATCGCACGCCGGCGATCGCGCTCACCGGATACGCCCATGCCGAGGACCGCACCAACGCGCTGCTCGCCGGATACCAGATCCACCTCGCGAAGCCGGTGGACCCGCGCGAGCTCCTCGCGGCGATCGCGAGCCTCATTCCCGCGTCCGCGTCACTCCCCCGACCGGCGCATGAAACTTCCCCAGCCCGAAATAACCACAAGTGATGATCGACGTGACGGGATCGAAAACGCAAGAGCGCGCACGCTTCATGCAGGAAATCCATCGTACTACGATACAATTGCAGCAGCATCGCGACAAGCATGTTTCGGGAATCGACTCGGCGCTCGCGCAGCGCGCCGTGGCCATGGCGCTGCCGCTCGTCGAGGCGGCCATGCGCGATCCGTTCTACGGCGACAGCGGATTCCTTCACATCGTGGTGATGGACCCGTACGCGGACCCGGCGCGAGCGTCGTTCGAGGAGGCCATCCTGCACGAGCATTCCGTGGGCGAGCGCTCGAAGTGGGATGCCGACTACGCCGCGTTCGCCCGCGCCAAGGCGCGCGAGAGCTGGAGCGCGCGCGCGGACAACCCGAAGGGCGCCGTGTGCCTCGACGGGATCGTGGTGGGCGCGAGCGGCGCGTTCGAGCCGTTCGACCAGGCGTACGCCGGCACGGTCGCGATGTGCCTGCGCGCGCTTTCGCGGCACCGATCTTCCTGACAACTCTTCCGGTTCACCGGGAAGGAGATGCGCGTCATGCGAAACAGGGTCACTCCATGCTGAGAATCGCGATCGTGAGCGAGCACGCTTCCCCGCTCGCGCTCATCGGCAGCGTCGACAGCGGCGGGCAGAACATCTACGTCGCCCACGTCGCGCGCCAGCTCGCCCGCCAGGGGCACGAGGTGGACGTCTTCACGCGCCAGGACAGCCTCCTCATGCCCCAGGTCGTGCACTGGCGCAAGAACCTGCGCGTGATCCACGTTCCCGCCGGTCCCCCGGAGTACCTCCCGAAGGAGCAGCTCCTCGAGCACATGGACGCCTTCGGCGACTGGATGGGCGAGTTCTTCGCGAACGAGGGGCGTCCCTACGACGTGGTGCACGCGAACTTCTTCATGTCGGGATGGGCATGCCTGCGCGCGCGCCAGTACGCCGATTTCCCGCTCGTCACCACGTTCCACGCGCTGGGCCTCGTGCGCCGCCGCCACCAGGGCGCCTCGGACGGCTTCCCCGACGAGCGCTTCGAGATCGAGCGGCGCCTGATGCGCGAGTCGGAGCGCGTGGTCGCCGAATGCCCGCAGGACCGGCTCGACATGCTCGAGCTCTACGACGCCGATCCCGAGCGCGTCGACGTGATCCCGTGCGGCTTCGATCCGGACGAGATCGCGCCGATCGATCGAGCGGTCGCGCGCGAGCGCCTGGGCTGGCCGCGGGACGAGTTCATCGTGCTGCAGCTCGGGCGCATGGTGCCGCGGAAGGGCGTGGAGAACGTGATCCGCGCGGTCGCCGCGTTGAAGCGCCGCCGCGTGAAGGCGCAGCTCTACATCGTGGGCGGCAGCACGGACGTCGCGGATCCCGTCGCCACGCCCGAGATCGGCCGGCTCATGCGGGTCGCGCAGGCGCAGGACGTCTGCGAGCGCGTGCATTTCGTGGGCCGCCGCGGCCGCGACGAGCTTCCCGTGCACTACGCGGCGTGCGACGTGTTCGTGACCACGCCGTGGTACGAGCCCTTCGGCATCACGCCGGTGGAGGCGATGGCGTGCGCTCGTGCGGTGATCGGCTCCGAAGTGGGCGGCATCAAGGCGACGGTCGTGGACGGCGACACGGGGTTCCTGGTGCCGCCGGAGGACCCGCAGGCGCTCGCGGAAAAGCTCGCGCTCCTCAAGAAGAACCCCGCGCTCGCGCGGCGCCTGGGCGACGCCGGCTATGCCCGCGCGCGCCGTTCCTATACGTGGAGGCGGGTGGTGCGCGCCTTGACCGCTTGCTACGCGCGCGTGATCGCGCCGGAGCGCCGCGAGGCCATGCTGCGCCGCGCGCCGCCTCCCTTCGCGCTCGACGCGAGGAGCTGAAACCATTCGACAACGACCGGGAAAAGACCAGATGTACACGCTGAACGACAACTCGATCCTCGTGACCGGCGGCGGCCGCGGACTCGGCGCGGCGATCTGCGAGGTGCTCGCGCAGGAGGGCGCCAACGTCTTCGTGGGCGAGCGCGACGCGGAGCTCGCCGAGAAGACCGCGAAGAGGCTGCGCGACCAGGGACTTTCCGCCGACGCCGTGGTGATGGACGTGGGCAGCGACGACGACGTCAACCAGGCGCTCAAGCGCGTCCACGACCGCTTCGGGCGCATCGACATCGTGGTGAACAACGCGGCGATCGACATCACCGCGCCCATCGACGAGATCACCGCGGCGCAGTGGGACCGGGTGCTGCGCACCAACCTGCGCGGCCCGATCATGGTGACGCGCGCCGCCGTGGGCTAGATGAAGCCGCGCAAGCACGGCCACATCGTGAACGTCGCCTCCACCGCCTCGAAGCGCGCGTGGCCGAACGCCTCGGCGTACCACGCGACCAAGTGGGGCCTCCTCGGCTTCTCGCACGCGATGCACGCGGAGCTGCGGCCGCACGGCATCAAGGTGAGCGCGGTGCTTCCCGGCGGCATGAAGACGCCGTTCCTGCTCGATCGCTTTCCCGACATCGACCCGGACGTGCTGCAGGACCCGATCAACGTCGCGCAGGCGGTGAAATGGGTGCTCACGATGCCCGCGGGGACGGTGATTCCCGAGGTGATGGTGATCCCGATGCGGGAGAGCTCGTGGCCCTGAAGCGCGCGGTGTTCCTCGACAAGGACGGCACGCTCATCGAGAACGTGCCGTACAACGTCGACCGCAAGCGCATCCGGCTGCGGCCGGGCGCGGTGGACGCGCTGCTGCTCCTCGTCGGCCTGGGCTACGAGCTCATCGTCGTGAGCAACCAGCCGGGGGTGGCGATGGGTCTCTTCCCCTATGGCGCGCTCACCGCCGTCGAGGAGCACCTGAACGACCTCTTCCTCACCCACGGCTTCAGGCTCGCCGATTGCTACTGGTGCCCGCACCATCCCGAGGGAACCGTGAGCGATTACGCGATCACGTGCGCGTGCCGCAAGCCGCTGCCCGGGCTGCTCCACGTGGCGGCGGCCGAGCACGAAATCGATCTGGCGAAATCCTGGGTGATCGGCGACATCCTCGACGACGTGGAGGCCGGCAAGCGCGCCGGCTGCCGCACCGTGCTGCTCGACGTGGGCAGCGAGACCGAGTGGGAGATGGACGATTGGCGCAGGCCCGACGCGATCGCGAGCGACCTGCTCGAGGCGGCCGCCGCGATCATGCACGCGGCGCCCGCGCCGGCGCTCGAGGAGGACGAGCGATGAGCGCGAGCTGGCGCGAGGCGCGCAAGGTCCTGTGCGTGCGGCTCGACAACCTGGGCGACGTGGTGATGACGACGCCCGCGATCCGCGCGCTCAAGCGCTCGCATCCGGCGCGCGAGATCACGCTGCTCGCCTCGCGCGCGGGCGCGGCGGTCGGGCCCCACGTGCCCGAGATCGATTCGGTGATTCCGTACGACGCGCCGTGGATGAAGCTCGCGCGGCCGACGCTCGCCTCCGCGGACCTCGCGATGCGCTCGCTCCTCGAATCGCGGCGCTTCGACGCGGCGGTGATCTTCACCGTCTACAGCCAGAGCGCGCTGCCGGCGGCGCTGCTCTGCCACCTCGCGGCGATCCCGCTGCGGCTCGCCCATTGCCGCGAGAACCCGTATCACCTGCTCACCGACTGGGTGCGCGAGACCGAGCCCGAGGGCGGCGTGCGCCACGAGGTGCGGCGGCAGCTCGACCTGGTCGCGGCCATCGGCGCGCGCACCGACGACGAGCGGCTCTCGTTCCGCGTCGCCACCGAGGACCGCCTGCGCGCCAACATGAAGCTCGCCGAGGCGGGGATCGATCCCGACCGGCCGTGGATCGCGATCCACCCCGGCGCGACCGCCGCCTCGCGACGCTACGATCCGGAGCGCTTCGCGCGCGTCGCCTTCGAGCTCGCGAACGTCCTGCGCTGCCAGGTCGCGGTCACGGGCGGCGCTTCGGAGCGCGAGCTGTGCGATCGCGTGCGGAGGCTTGCAGGCCCCTGCGCGTGCTCGCTCGCCGGAAGCCTCGCGCTCGCCGACTTCGCGGGCGTGATCGCGCAGGCCCCGCTGCTCGTCTCGAACAACACCGGCGCCGTGCATATCGCCGCGGCGGTCGGCACGCCCGTGGTCGACCTCTACGCGCTCACCAATCCGCAGCACACGCCGTGGCTCGTGCCGCACCGGGTGCTCTCGCGCGACGTGCCCTGCCGCAATTGCTACAGGAGCGTCTGTCCCCACGGGACCAACGCCTGCCTCGACATTCCCGTCGACGCGGTGGTCGCCGCGGCCTGCGACGTGTGGAACCGCGTGGACCGCCGCTTCCGCCGCGCCGCTTGAGAGGTACCCATGTATACGCTCGGCATCAACGCCGCCTACCACGACGATGCCGCGTGCCTCGTGAAGGACGGCGAGGTGATCGCAGCGGCCGAGGACGAGCGCTTCACGCACGTGAAGCACGGCAAGCGCCCGGTTCCCTTCACCACCTGGCAGCTTCCGTTCCATGCGATCGATTATTGCCTGCGCGAGGCGGGGATCGCGATGCGCGACGTCGACCACGTCGCGTACTCGTTCCGGCCGGAGCTCTTCGCCGGGAGCGACGCGCGGCTCGATCCGCTGTTCCTGCAATACGTGGAGGGCGCGCCGCGGCAGCTCGCCGACGGCGCCCCGCACCATCTCGGCGACCGTTTCCGCGGCCTCGCCCACGACGGACCGTACCTGTGGCACTACGTCGAGCATCACCTGGCGCACGAGGCGAGCGCATTCCTCGCCGCGCCGTTCGAGGAGGGCGCGGTGCTCACGATGGACGGCCGCGGCGAGCACGTGACGACGAGCTACGGCGAATTCCGCGGCGGCCGCTACCGGCGCATCCGGCAGGTGGACCTGCCCCACTCGCTCGGGCTCCTCTACGAGCGCGTCACGCACTACCTCGGCTTCCTGCATTCGTCCGACGAGTACAAGGTGATGGCGCTCGCCTCCTACGGCGAGCCGCGCTACGTGGACGAGTTCCGCCGCATGGTGCACGTCGACGATCGCGGCAGCTACACCGTCGATCCTGCGAACCTCGAAGGCGTGTTCGGTCCGGCGCGCCTTCGCGGCGGCCCGATGGAGCAGCGCCATTTCGACATCGCGCACTCGCTGCAGAAGGTGCTCGAGGAGACGGTGCTGCGCATGGTCGCTTGGCTGCATCGCGAGACCGGGCTGCCGAATCTCTGCATGGCGGGCGGCGTCGCGCTGAACTGCGTGATGAACGCGCGCCTTCGCGACGAGGGCCCGTTCGAGCGCGCGTGGGTGCAGCCGGCCGCGGGCGATGCGGGGACCGCGCTCGGGGCGGCATTGTGGATCGATTGGCAGGAGCGGCTGCGCCATGGCGATGCGGCACGGCGCTGGAGCATGAGCCACGCGTTCCTCGGCCCGGGCTACGGAGACCGCGAGATCGAGGACTTCCTGCGCTGGACGGGCGTCTCCTTCCGCAAGCTCGACGACGTCGCCGGGGAAGCCGCCGGGCTCCTCGCGCGCGAGAAGATCCTCGGCTGGTTCCAGGGCCGCATGGAGTTCGGGCCGCGCGCGCTCGGCGCCCGCTCGATCCTCGCCTCGCCGCTCAAGGCGCAGATGCAGGCGCGCCTCAACGAGATCAAGGACCGCGAGGACTTCCGACCCGTGGCGCCGGTCGTGCTCGAGGATCGCGCGCACGAATGGTTCACGACGCGCCGATCGCGTGCGTCGGGGATAAATCGGGGACGTACCCCGTTTTCTCATAGGCGGAACGAGCGTTCCGCCTATGAGAAAACGGGGTACGTCCCCGGTTTTCCGGCGCCGTTCATGCTGTTCGTATTCGACGTGCGGCCCGACAAGGCGGAGCGCATTCCGGCGGTGCGGCACGTGGACGGCACCGCGCGCGTGCAGACGATCAACCGCGCGCAGAACCCGCGCTACTACGACGTGATCCGCGCGTTCGGCGAGCGCACCGGCGTTCCCGTGCTCGTGAACACCTCGTTCAACACCCGCGGCGAGCCGATCGTGTGCACGCCGAGGGACGCGGTCGAGTGCTTCTGGACCTCCCCGCTCGATGCGCTCGTGATCGGCTCCTACCTCCTCGAGAAGCGATGAGCCTGCGCGCTTCCGTCGTCGTTCCCACGTACCGGCGCCCGGAGCTCCTCGAGCGCTGCCTCGCCGCGCTCGTGGCGCAGGACCTCGACCCGCACCTCTACGAGATCGTCGTGGCGGACGATGGCGCCGAAGCACGCGTACGCCACCTCGTCGCGCGCTGGGGCGCGAAGACCGGCGGGGCGCCCCTGGTGCGCTACGTCGCGGTGACCGGCACGCGGGGACCGGCGGGCGCGAGGAATCGCGGCTGGGAGATCGCCTCGGGCGAGGTCATCGCTTTCACCGACGACGACACGGTGCCGCGCACGAGCTGGCTTACGGAGGGCCTGAAGGCGATGACGCCCGAGGTCGCCGCCGCGGCGGGGCGGGTCGAAGTGCCGCTGCCGGCCGATCGCGCGCTCACCGACTACGAGCTCGACATCGCCAACATGTGCAGCGCCGAATTCCTCACCGCGAACTGCTTCGTGCGGCGCGCGGCGCTCGCGGCGGTGGGCGGCTTCGACGAGCGCTTCACCTGCGCGTGGCGCGAGGATTCCGACCTGCAATTCCGGCTGCTCGAGGCGAACGGGAAGGTGGTCGCCGCGCCCGCGGCGGTCGTCGAGCACCCGGTGCGGCCGATGCCCTTCGCAGGCGGCATCAAGCAGCACCGCAAGATCGCCTTCGACGCGCTGCTCTACAAGAAGCACCCGGACCTCTATCGCGAACGCATCCGCCGCGCGCCGCCGTGGAATTACTACACGGTGGTTGCGGCGATCGTCGCGATCGCGTGGGGCGCGCTCGCGCGCGAGCCGGCGCTCGCGTGGTTCGGCCTCGCCGTGTGGCTGGTCCTCACCGCCGGCTTCTGCATGCAGCGCCTCGCGCGGACGTCGCACGATCCGGTGCACGTCGCCGAGATGATCGTCACTTCCATCGCGATCCCGCCGGTCGCGGTGTTCTGGAGGCTCGCGGGGGCGCTGCGCTTCCGCGTGCTGTTCCTGTAGCGATGGGCGCGAGCCTCTGGCATCCCCGTCCGCGGCGCATCGCCGTCTTCCGCGCGCTCGCGCTGGGCGACATGCTGTGCGCGGTGCCGGCGCTGCGCGCGCTGCGCTCGCACGTCCCCGAGGCGCGCATCACGCTGATCGGGCTGCCGTGGGCGCAGTCGTTCGTGGAGCGCTATCGGGCGTACGTCGACGACCTGTTGCCGTTCCCCGGCTTTCCCGGCTATCCCGAGCAGGAAGGTGCGATCCCGGCATTCCTCGATTTCCTGCGCACCGCTCGCGAGCGCCGCTTCGATCTCGCGATCCAGCTCCACGGCAGCGGCGATCTCACCAACCGCATCGTGGCGCTGCTCGGGGCGAAGCGCATCGCCGGCTTCGTTCAGCAGGTGAAAAAGGGGACAGACCCCTTTTCCCCTTTGGCGGAATGGAAGGTGGACGGCGTTCCGTCTTACGGAAAACGGGGTCCGTCCCCTGCTGGATTTCTCGCCTGGCCCGAGGAGCTCAACGAGGTGCGCCGTTATCTCGCGCTGATGAAGCACCTGGGCGTGCCGTCGAAGGGCGAGCACCTGGAGCTGCCGATCACCTGGACCGATTGGGAGCTGTGGGAAGAGGTTTCGAGCCGACACGAGCTGCTGGCCGGCCATTTCGTGTGCATCCATCCCGGCGCGCGGCTGCGGTCGCGGCGCTGGCCCGCCGCGCGCTTCGCGGCGGTGGGAAGCGCGCTCGCACGCGACGGCTGGTCGGTCGTCGTCACGGGCTCGCCGGGCGAGGCCGCGCTCACCGCGGAAGTGGCCGCGCAGGTTCCGGACGCGATCGACCTCGCCGGCGAGACGACGCTCGGCTCCCTCGCGGCGCTCCTCACCAAGAGCGCGCTTCTCGTCTGCAACGACACCGGCGTCTCGCACGTCGCGGCGGCGGTGGGCGTGCCGAGCGTGGTCATCGCCTCGGGGAGCGACGTGCGCCGCTGGAAGCCGCTCGACGAGCGCCTGCATCCGGTGCTCTGGCACGAGGTGCCGTGCCGGCCCTGCATGCACGACGTCTGCCCGGTGGGCCACGGCTGCGCGCTCGGCGTCGCGGTCGAGCGCGTGCTCGGCGAGGCGCGACGAATGCTCGACGAACGAGGGATCCGCCATGCCGCATAGGCCGCTTCGCATCCTCACGTGGCACGTCCACGGCAACTATCTCTACTACCTCACCCAGGTGCCGCACGACTGGTACGTGCTCTCCAAGCCGGGAAGGCCGCCGGGCTACGCCGGCCGCGCGGGCCAGCTTCCCTGGGGCGACAACGTGCACGACCTCCCCGTGGACCAGATCGGCGAGATGCAATTCGACTGCATCGTGTTCCAGCACCACCAGCACTGGATGGTCGACCAGCACGAGCTCCTCGCCGAATGGCAGAAGAAGCTCCCGCGCATCTACCTCGAGCACGACCCGCCGCAGGAGCATCCGACCGACACGCTCCACCCGGTGCAGGATCCCGACGCGCTCATCGTGCACGTGACCCACTTCAACGACCTCATGTGGGACAACGGCGTGACGCCCACCCGCGTGATCGAGCACGGCGTGGTCGTGCCCGCGGACGTGCGCTACGGCGGCGGGAAACCCGAGGGCATCGTCGTGGTCAACAATATGAGGAAGCGCGGGCGGCGCCTGGGCGCGGACCTGTTCCGCGAGGCGCGCAAGTCGATTCCCCTCGCGCTGATCGGCATGGACGCGGAAAGCGAAGGCGGACTCGGCGAGGTGCGCAACGTCGACGTCCCGGCGTTCATCTCGCAGTACCGCTTCTTCTTCCACCCGTGCCGCTACACGAGCCTCGGGCTCGCCGCGTGCGAGGCGATGATGATCGGGATGCCGATCGTCGCGCCCGCCACGACCGAGATGGCGACCGTGATCGCGAGCGGCGTGAACGGCTTCATCCACACGGACCGCAAGGCGCTCGAGGAGGCGATGGCCTCGCTGCTCGGCGATCCCGCCCTCGCGCGCGCCTGGGGCGAGGCGGCGCGGCGCACGGCAATGGAACGATTTCACATCGAGCGCTTCGTGCGCGACTGGCGCGCGGTGCTCGCGGAGGTGACGGACACGAAGCAGGCCGCGCTCGCGGCCTGAAGCGTGAGGCAAGTGCAGCACGAAGACAAGGAGAAAAGCAGATGGAACAGCAACGCAAGCTCACGAGGCGCGCCTTCTTTCGCGGCGCGGCGACGGTGGCGGGCGCGGCGCTCGCGGGCACCGTGATCCCGATCCGCATCGCCGAGGCGCAGCAGAAGGCGAGCAAGAAGTCGATGCAGTACCAGGAGAAGCCCAAGGGCGACCAGGAGTGCGACAAGTGCATGCAGTTCATCGCGCCCGATTCCTGCAAGGTGGTCGACGGCAAGATCTCGCCCCACGGCTGGTGCATCGCCTTCACGAAGAAGGCGTGACCGCGCCCTAGGGCGTGACGCGTGCCTCCTCGACGAGGCAGGCGAGCACCGCCTTCGCGTGATCGGTGAGCATGCCGGTCCCTTCCCCTTCGCCGTAGTGCAGATCGAAGGCGCGGATGGCTGCGTCCGCGTCGGATACGTCGTAGCCCAGCGCCTGCAGCGCGAGCACCGGATCGAATCCGGCCGGCGCCTGCGGGGCGGGCGATTCGCACCACAGCCCGAAGCCGTGCTCGGCGAGGGTGTGCCAGGGAAACCAGCGGCTCGGATCGACTTTGCGGCCCGGCGCGACGTCGGCGTGCCCGACGAAGTTCGCGGTCGGGATGCCGTAGCGCGCCTTGAGATCGGCGAGCAGCGCGAGCAGCGACTGGACCTGCGCGTCGGGGAAGGGCTCGTCGCCGTCGTTGTCGAGCTCGATGCCGATCGAGTCGGAGTTCACGTCGGTGTCCGCGCCCCAATGCGAGACGCCCGCGTGCCATGCGCGCTTCCTCTCGTCCACGAGCTGCCAGATCCGGCCGTCGCGCCCGACGAGGTAATGCGCGCTCACCTGGCGCAGCGGATCGGTGAGGGTAGCGAGCGCCTTCTCCACGGTGTCGTCGCTGGTGTGGTGGATCACGACGAGGTTCGGGCGCCGCTCGTCGAAGTTGGGCGACGCGACCCAGGTGGAGGGAAGCGCGGTGCGCAGCGGCGCCTCGCCGCAGCCGGCCGCGAGCGCGAGGATGAGGAAGGCGAGGGCGCGCGCCATGGCGCCATTATCGCAGCCCTCCCCGCGGAAGCGCGCGATTCGCTATCATCGTCGGGCCATGACCCCGATCGGTGAATACGACTACGTCGTGGTCGGCGGCGGCAGCGCCGGCTGCGTGCTCGCCAATCGCCTGACGAAGGACGGGAAGTCCAGCGTGCTGCTGCTCGAGGCGGGCGGCAAGGACGACTGGCTGTGGGTGAACGTGCCGGTGGGATACCTCTTCTCCATCGGCAACCCGCGCACCGACTGGTGCTTCCGCACCGACTCCGAGCCCGGCCTCAACGGCCGCACGCTCCTCTATGCGCGCGGCAAGGGCCTCGGCGGCTGCTCCTCGATCAACGCGATGGTGTACATGCGCGGCCAGCGCGGCGACTACGACTACTGGGCGTCGCTCGGGAACCGCGGCTGGTCCTGGAACGACGTCCTGCCCGTCTTCAAGAAGATGGAATGCCACTTCGCGGGCGCCGACGAGTACCACGGCTGCGAGGGCGAGCTGCACGTGCAGAAGCCGCGCATCTCGTGGGAGATCCTCGACGCCTGGCGCGACGCGGCGCAGGAAGCCGGCATCCCGAAGGTGGAGGAGTTCAACCGCGGCGACAACTTCGGCAACGCCTACTTCCACATGAACCAGCGGCGCGGCGAACGCTGGAGCGCCGCGCGCGCCTTCCTGCACCCGGTGCTGTCGCGGCCGAACCTCAAGGTGATCACCGGCGCGCACGCCAAAAAGGTGGTCGTGGAAACCCGCGACGGCGTGAAGCGCGCGACCGGCATCGAGCTGCAGGTCGAAGGCGAGGGCGAGGCGAGCGCGAAGGCGCGGAAGGCGGTCGTCCTCGCCGCGGGGGCCATCGGCTCGCCGCAGGTGCTGCAGCTCTCGGGCATCGGGCCGGCCGACCTGCTCGGCAAATTCGGCATCCCCGTCGTGCACGAGCTGCCGGGCGTGGGCGAGAACCTGCACGACCACCTGCAGATCCGCATGATGTGGAAGGTGAACGGCGGGACGCTGAACGAGCGCGCCAACAGCTTCTTCGGCAAGGCGGCGATGGTGATGGAGTACCTGATGTTCCGCACCGGGCCGCTCACCATGCCGCCCTCGCAGCTCGGCGCCTTCGCGAAGAGCGATCCGTCCGAGCCCTCGCCCGACATGGAATGGCACGTGCAGCCGCTCTCGCTGGAGAAGTTCGGCGATCCGCTGCACGACTTCCCGGCGATCACGCCCTCGGTGTGCAACCTGCGGCCCACCTCGCGCGGCTGGGTGCGCATCCAGGGGACGGATCCGGTCGCGCCGCCCTCGATCCGCCTCAACTACCTCATCACGCCTGAGGACCAGCGCGTCGCGGCCGTAGGCATGCGCTTCACGCGCCGGATCATGGCGCAGCCCGCGCTCGCGAAGTACCAGCCGAGCGAGTTCCGCCCCGGCCCCGATTGCGAGAAGGAAGAGGACCTGGTGAAGGCGGCGGGCGACCTCGGGACCACCATCTTCCACCCGGTCGGCACCTGCAGGATGGGGAGCGACGGCGCTTGCGTCGTCGACGACCGGCTGCGTGTGCACGGGATCGAGGGCCTGCGCGTTATCGACGCATCGATCATGCCGCGCATCACCTCCGGCAACACCAACGCACCGACCTACATGATCGCGGAGAAGGGCGCGGAATTCCTGCTTTCGGACGAGAAATGAACGCCCGCATCCTCGCCTTCTTCGCCGCCCTGCTGGTGTTCGTGGCGGCCGCCTACCTCGAGATGAAGCCGGTGGATCCGTCGGAGCTGCGCGGCGGCAAGTCGGCCCCCGCGGGCTCCGCGCCCGCGGCCACACCCTCGCTCGCCGCACGCACTTTCGCCCACGGCAAGGCGGCACCGGAGCTGCTGCGCCGCGCGGCCGCCGCGCCCGCGCGCCATTCGCTCTTCGGCGAGCTCGAGCATGCGGGCTCCTACCGCGCGCTCTACGACCGCCTGCACGGGTCCACGGAAGGCGGCACCGCGGAAGGCCTCTACGTGCAGTACGCCATCCTCAGGAAGTGCGCCACCGTCACCGATCGCCCGTTCCGCCGCCCGGCGGCGAAGCCGCTCGAGCAGCGCCGGGAACAGTTCCTCAAGGCCCTCGCGCCGGACGATCCGCAGCGCGACAAGCGCCTCGCCGCTTTCGAAGGCGCCGCGGTGGACCATTGCGCCGGCTTCGAGGACGTGAAGGTCACGCGCGAGGATCTCGAAAAGCTCCTCGACGAGTCGGCGCAGGAGGGCGATCCCAAGGCGAAGGCGGTCACCGTCGAGCAGCAGATCTGGAAGGAGCGCCACAACGGCCAGTGGAGCAGCGCCACGCTTTCCGATACGCAGATCTCGACCCTCGAGCAGGCCATCGGCTCCAAGGACCCGGAAGCCATGGTGCTCGCGGGAAGGCTGCTCTCCAACTCGTGGCCCAACCTCACGGTGAAGGTGGGCGGCACCGATGCGCAGCCCGTGGAGCCGCGCGCGTTCTACAACGCGTGGCAGGTCCTCGCCTGCGAATACGGCTACGGCTGCGGCACGGACAACCCGCAGCTCCTGAGCGAATGCGCGTTCAACGCGCGCTGCGATGCGCAGAGCCTGCCGGATTACCTCTATTACTACGCGAGCACGCCGCACGAGAGCGAGCTCCTCGCGCGCTACGAATCGGTGCTGCGAGGCGCCATCGAGAACGGCGACTGGTCGCAGGTCACCGTGTCGCGCGGCCCGCGCATGCCGGGGCAGGACACGTACCTGTTCGGCGGCCGCGGCTAGCGATCGTCGTCATCCCCGCCTGCATCGTTATCCCCGGCTGCATCGTCATTCCCGCGTAGGCGGGAATCCATGAATCTTCGTCTACGCGGGAATGACAACGCGCAGGCTTTCAGCGCCGCGCGTTGGCGAAGTACGCCTTCGCGCCGGCGGAGAGTATCGCCGGCAGGTGGGTGTAGATGTAGCGCACGCCCTTCGCGATCGCCGCCTGCACCGCCTCCGTCGCGGCGGGCATTCCCGGCGTCTTCCCTGCGGCGACGATCTTCGCGAGCGTCTCCTCGATCGCCTTCGCCACCGCCGGCGCCTTCGGATTGCCGGGATGGCCCATGGACTGCGAGAGGTCGGAGGGGCCGATGAAGAACACGTCCACGCCCTCCACGCGCAGCATCTCCTCCACGTTCGGGATCGCGGCGGCGTCCTCGATCTGCACGCAGACCAGCGTCTCGCGGTTCGCCGCCTCGATGAAATCGCCCACGCCGCCGCGCAGCCCGTAGCCCGAGGCGCGCGTTCCCGCGGCGAGGCTCCTCTCGCCCATCGGGTGGAACTTCACCGCACGCACCGCCGCGCGGGCGGTCGCGGCATCGTGGACGTGCGGCACCTGCACGCCCTGCGCGCCGCGATCCATCGCCTGCAGGATCTCGGCGGCGCCGTTCATGCGCGGCCGCACGATGGGCGTCACGCCCGCGGCTTCGGCCGCCATGATCATGAGCTCCATCGATTCCAGGCCGATGGTGCCGTGCTCGCAGTCGATCAGCACCCAGTCGAAGCCCAGGCCCGCGGCGGACTCGACCACCTGCGGGGAGGGAATCATCACCGAGAGCCCGAAGGCCGGTTCCCCGGCGGCGAGCTTCGCCTTCATGCGGTTCTTCATTCGTGGACCTTCGTGGTTCGCGCTTCGGTTCTACTGCTCGTGGAAGACGCGATGCGCGCATCGAGCTCGGCGATGACGGCCGAAGCCGACGCGGCGGGCGAGGGGAAGGCGTCGCGAAGGCGCAGCCGCGTCGACCGCTCGAAGAGCGCGACGATCGCTTGCGTCATCGGCGCATCGAGGCCGAGGTCGGCTAGCATCGCTCGCACGTCCGCCATCTCGTGACCGCGGCGCTCGTGCGCGGTCGCGTGCGTGCGCAGCCAGTTGCCGCCCACCTCCTCGAAGGGGGCGGCGTCGATCGTCGCGACGATCTCGCGCCACAGGTCCTCCTCGACGCCCGCACGCCGCGCCGCGAGGAGCGCCTCGACGAGGAGCGCCTCCACGCCCTTCGAGAAGACGCTGCGCAGCATCTTGAAGCTCGAGGCCTTGCCGATCTCGCGGCCGTAGTCGCGGAAGTCGAGGCCGAGCGCGCGCAGGCGCTCCGCGGCTTCGGGCGCGCGCGCGCCGCACACGAGCACCTTCGCCTTCGCGCCCGCCACGCCCACCGCGGAGAGGATCGCGCCCTCGACGAAATCGGCGCCGCTCGCGCGGACGAGCGCGTCGATCTCGCGCTTCACGGCGGGCGAGGTGGCGTTCAAGTCGATGCAGATCTGTCCGGGGCGTAGATGCGGCGTGCAGGCTTTCGCGGCTTGCAGCGCGACATCGGTGGTGACGGTGGAGAGGACGAGGTCCGCTTTGGCAAGCAGCTCCGGGAGTGCGGCGAAGCGCGGAGGCGCGCCGCGCGCGCGTGCCGCGAGCTTCTCGCGCCCGCCGGGTCGGTCGAGCAACAGGTCGTAGGCGAGCACCTCGGCGCCGCCATCGCGCAACGCCGCCGAGAAATGTCCCGCCACTTCGCCGAATCCAACGAAGCCGACTGCGGTCAACGCACCTCCTCCATACAAGGTTCGTCATTCCCGCGCGGGCGGGAATCCTTGCCGGCATTGTAGAGGACGCGTCCGCGACGGCGGAAAAAGCACCGTCATTCCACCGACGACGGGGGAAAGTGCCGTCATTCCGCCGCCGGCGGGGGAAAGCGCCGTCATTCCGCCGCCGGCGGGGGAAAGCGCCGTCATTCCCGCGCAGGCGGGAATCCTTCATTGCGAGGCGAGCGCGATTCGTGCATGGTAAGTCGATCATGACGTCCGTCCCCCGCGCGCTCACGGTCATGGACCCGAAACTATCGACGACCACGACCTACAACTACGACGGGGTGGGGGACCTCGCGTCCCAAGTCTCGCCCGATACCGGCACCACCGGTTTCACGTACGACGCGGCCGGCAACGTGCTTACCCAGACCGACGCGCGCGATACGGTCACGACGTATGACGCGCTGAACCGCGTGACGGCGGCGACGGTGACCGACGGGGCTGTCACCTACGAGTACGACAACATCGGCACAATTCGGTCACGCCGACCCCAAGCTGGCCCTGCTTCAAGATCTCAAGAATCTTCTGTTCGGTGAACCTGCTCTTCTTCATCCCTGCCTCCTTATTGAGGCCCGGAGCGAGCTTACACTTGGTCTAGCTTATTGGGGGCACGTCAACATCACCTACATTCGCACGATGGAAGGTTGGCTCTATCTGGCTGTCGTGCTCGATCTCTTCTCGCGTCAAGTGGTCGGCTGGTCGATGCAGCCGCGGATCGATCGAGAGCTCATTCCGACCAAGGCAGCCAATTCACGAGCCACGATTGGCAGTCCTTCCTCAAGGCACATAATCTGCGCTCGAGCATGAGCCGGCGCGGCAATTGCCACGACAATGCGGTGGCCGAGAGCTTTTTCCAGTTGCTGAAGCGGGAGCGAATCCGCCGGAAGACCTACAACACTCGTGATGACGCGCGTCAGGACGTGTTCAACTACATCGAGCTCTTCTAACCAAAGACGCCGGCACGGCCACAGCAACGGCCTGTCACCGATAAACTTCGAAAAGCAGCACGACACACGACTCACAAGTGTCGGCTAAACCCGGGGCGATTCAGAAGACGGCGAAGTTCAGGTGCGTGCGTGAAGACAGTTCGCCTTTCCCAGCTTAGTATCGCGTGAGAATAAACCCGAGCCACGTCGTCGCTCAGCCTTGGACGCGCGGCTTCCCATGAACCGCCCGGGCGATCTCGAGGTAGAGCTCGCGCAGCCACACGTTCCCGAGGTCCTTGTCGTAGCGTTCGTGCCAGTACAGAGAGATGCGCACTTGGGGCAGCTCGATGGGCGTTTCGAAGAGGCGGATGCGATCGCGCGGCATGGTCTCCGCAAGGCCGCGGGGCACCGTCGCTACCAGATCGCTGCGGCCTACGATCGCGGCCACCGGGTGGAAATGTGCCACCTGCACGGCAATCCGTGCGTCGACCCGTCGGCTGCGCAATGCGCGCTCGATGACCTGCCCGTGCTTCACCGGCCCGGTAGGCATCACGAGCAAGTGACGTGCCTCGCGGAACTGCGCCAACGTGAGACGGTTTCGGATAGTCGGGTGGCCGATCCGCGCAACGGTTGCGTAGCCGTGCTCGACCACCAGCGCATCGCGGAAGGGTGCCGCCGAGCGCAGGTTCACCGCGAGGGCGAGATCCACCCGGCCGTCGGCCAGGGACGCCCGCGCCGCGTCGGGAGCCATCTCCACCGCCCGTAGCCTGACTCCGGGCGCACGCTCCAGAGCCGCCAAGAGTGGAGGCAAATGGGCCACCTCGCCGATGTCGGACATGGCGAGGGTGAAGAGACGCGTCGAGGTGGCCGGATCGAACGTCTTTCGTTCGAAACCCCGGCGAACGATGGCGATGCCCTCCGTGACGTGGGGCGCAACCTCGTCGGCGAGGGCAGTGGGCTCCATTCCACGCGGCAGGCGCACGAAGAGCGGTTCGCCAAACGTCCAGCGCAGCCGCGCCAACGCGTGGCTCATCGCAGGTTGGCTGAGGCCCAGCTCCTCCCCCGCGGCGGTGAGGTTGCGCCTACGATAGATGGCCTCGAACACGACCATGAGGTTCAGGTCCAGGCGGCGATCCAAGGCACTCACTTGCTGCTTCATGGCGTTTCCTCCCGGCCAAAGCGTACCATCGACATCGATACCGCGAATATCTGCCATGCCATCAATTCATTGGTCGTTATGGCTGGGGGGGCCGTACGCTGCTTCGTCCCCATGCCGGAGCGCCCCATGAACCGCCTCGCCCGATCCCTCCTCCTCGTTGCCGCGGTGCTCGCCGCGGCACCGGTCGCCGCACGCTGGCCCGAGCGTCCCGTGAAGATCATCCTTCCCCTTCCGGCCGGGTCCTCGGCCGATGCCGTCGCCCGGGGGCTGGCGGAACAGCTCTCCGCGCGTTGGGGACAGCCGGTCATCATCGAAAACAGGCCGGGCGGGGGAACGATCGTCGCGACCGATCGGGTGGCGAAGTCCGGTGGCGACGGATATACGCTCGGCTGGGTGATCACCGCGCATTCAATCAACGCGACGCTGCAACCGCACCTGCCATACGACTCCGTCGCGGATTTCTCGGGCATCACGCTGCTCTATCAGCTCAAGGCAGCGATCGTGGTGAGTCCCACCGTGCCAGCCTCGACAGTGGACGAGCTCGTAGGGTGGATCCGCGCCCAGGGACACGCCGTGAGCTACGGGTCGCCCGGTATCGCGACGGGGCCGCAACTCCTCGGCGAGCTTTTCCGGTTGCGCTATGGGGTGGACATGCAGCACGTCGCCTACAAGGGAACCGGGCAGGCCTATCCCGACCTGATGGCCGGGCGTCTTCCGATCATTTTCGACACGCTGCCGAGCGCGCTGCCCCTCGCGCGCTCCGGTCATCTGAAGCTCATCGCCGTGGTGAGCGACGAGCCCATACCGGGCGAGCCGGACCTGCCGCTCCTTTCCGGGCTACTGCCCAAGGACGCGATCATGGGCTGGAACGGGATCGTCGTGCCCCGCGGCACGCCGCGCGACCTCGTTGCGCGCCTCAACGCGGACATCGTGGAAGCGGTGCGTTCGCCGCAGATCCAGGCGCTCTTCGCTCGCTTCGGCGTTCAGGCGCTCACGACCACTCCCGAGCAGTTCGACGCCTTCATCCGCACGGATATCGGCCGGTGGGCCGACGTCATCTCCCGAGCCCACGTGGCGGGGGGAACGTGACGATGCTGCGCTATCGCCAGCTCTCCTCGGTCACGCTCGGCGTGACGGATCTCGCGCGCGCCAGCGGCTTCTATGCGCGCCTGCCAGGGCTCGAGCTGGTGCCGGGCGGCGCTCCGGGATGCGTTCGCTTCCGCGTAGGGAGCGATTGCGCGACGCTCGAGCTCGGTGCGACCGGACGACCAGGTCTGCGCCGCTTCGGGTTTCAGATGGAGAGCGCCGATGCGCTGGCCGAGCTGCGCCGCGTCCTGTCCCGTGCGCGCATGCCGTGGACTGAGGTCGGGACGGGAATTCGCATCGTCGAATGCCATACCGGCGCGCAGGTGGACTTTCAGCTCGCCGCTTCTGCACCCGCGTGCGCAACCAGCACGATCGAAGGCTTCGGTCACGTGGTCGTGCGCACGCCCAGCTACCGGGAGGCGACCACGTTCTGGCGCGACGTTCTCGGATTCCGCCTCTCCGACGAGATCGAGGGTCGCATCGCACTGCTGCGCTGCTTTCCGAATCCGCAACATCACTCTCTCGGCATCGCCAAGGGCGAGCGGCGCACGTTCCATCACCTCAACTTCCGGGTCCGCGCGGGAACAGATCTCGAGGCGATCGCGCGGGACTTCGAGGCGGCCGGTGTGCACATCGCGAGCGGGCCCGGCATCCACGCGCCGAGCGGGAACCAGTTCCTCTACTTCTACGATCCCGACGGGCTGACTCTCGAAATCGCGACGGTCGCCGAGCACTTCGCCGAGGGGCGCGAGCGCGCGCCACGCCTGCTTCCCGACCGGCCGGAATCCTTCGCGTTGGGCAATGTGCGGCGCGACCCCGCGATGTACACAGTGGGCGAGATCGAAGCGCTGGACTGAGGTCGATCTCGATGCTGGCGGCGAGTGGCACCGACGGATATACGCGGCACCTCGGCTAGGGCCCTCCGTCTACCAGCAGTTGAAATTGTGGCGGCGATGGAAGCGGCAGGAGCTTATGCCAAACTTCACCGTGAAATGACTCTCAACAGCCCGAGTGTCAGGTCTGCACCGGCCTGGATTCTTGGGGGCATGTCAAATCTTCGTTAGCGTCGGGCGTAGCCACCTTTTCGAGTCACTCCCCGACCCAGGCGGCCGGCAAAACTACAACTACTTGCGCGATGCGGAACTACGGCCCGCTGTAATACCGCTTGACGGTAGTATCGCAGAGCGGTAGTATGGCCGTGAATGATCCAGTCCTTCGCCGACAAGGCCACGGCCGCCGTCTTCTGCGGGCTCGAGGTTCGGCGCTTGCCGCTCGAAGTCCAGGCTGCCGCCCGAAGAAAACTGAAGGTGATTGATGCTGCCGGCTCTTTGGAGAGCCTTCGGGTTCCTCCGGGAAACCGGCTCGAAGCCCTGCGCGGCGACCGAAAGGGACAATGGAGCATCAGGATCAACGATCAATGGCGAATCTGCTTCCGCTGGATGCAGGGCGACGCGTTCGACGTGGAGATCGTCGATTATCACTAGGAAGCCATGACATGACCATCAAGCGCAGTGATCTCCGGGCAATGAAGTTCGGAAAGATCATTTCCGGCCGCCACTTGGCTCCCGTCCACCCTGGCGAAGTCTTGCTTGCGGATTTCATCGAGCCCCTGGGCCTCACGCGCTACCGTGTGGCGAAGGCAATCGGCGTTCCCCAGCGCCGGATCGATGAAATCTGCTCGGGAAAGAGGGCCGTCACGGCGGATACAGCTCTTCGCCTAGGGCGCTTCTTCACCGTCGAGCCCCAGCTCTGGATGACCCTGCAAGCGCAGTATGACTTGGAGATTGCGGAGCGGGAATGGGCGAGGGCGGCGAACCTCGAGATCGTGCCTCTAAAGAACGCGGCGTAGCGGTCTCTACGGAGGCTGCATGGTTGAACTCGATCGGGGACAAGGCGGCCCAGGCACGCGTTCGTGTTCGCCTGCGTCGTCTCGAAGGAAGCCCGCATCCATTTCGCATCACGCCGTTGAAATTGAAGAGCTGCGTGCCGACCGTGGGCTCGCCGTCGAATATCTCGCGAAGCCTTGTATCGCTCGCTCTCGCCATCTGGAAATCCGACACTCAAGACTCTCCTTGCAGTGCTCAGCACGGTGGGCAGGCGCTTGTCCATCGAGAATCACGCATCAAAGTCCGAGCATTGACTTCAGTCGGGCACGAACCGCGAGAAGCGTCGCCCTAGGAGAAGTCGCGATCACCTCGGCATTTCTCGCAGTCAGATCAATCGTTCGCACCTGATGGACAAGCACCAGTCATGGTGCGGTCTGGAAAGGGTGGCCGCGATCGTGTCGTGCCGCTGGGTGTCGTCGCCCGATCGTGGATCGAGCGCTATCTTCGCGAGGTGAGGGCGCGACTGCAGGCAGGCCTCGATCGCGGCGAGCTGTTCCCGACCGACTATGGCGAACCGTTCGGCAGGAACCGGCTTGGCGACACGATCCGGCGCTACGTGGCGCGGGCGGGCCTCCCGGGCGCCTGCCACCTGTACGCCACCTGGGCGTGCCGCGCGCGCGACAAGGAGACCACCGCGGCTCCTAGTCGAGCTCGGCAACGATGCCCATCTCGGCGCCGCATCGGCGGGAATCGGCAACGAGTCGTGCCGGCGCTTCGCCGCGTCGATCTCCTGACCGCCTTTGCCTGCGCCGGCCGCCAGAAAGGCGACGCCATCCGGCGACACATTGCACCCGTGAATGCGCGGTAGCAGAATCGTCGCTCGCCCCCGTCCTTTCCCGGAGTCCCCCAATGAGCACCAAGCTGAACGTGAACGGCCGTGTCCGCACCGTGGACGTCGAGCCGGAGATGCCCCTCCTTTGGGTGCTGCGCGACGAGCTGCAGATGGCCGGTACGAAATACGGCTGCGGCATCGGCATGTGCGGCGCGTGCACGGTGCTGGTCGACGGCCAGCCGATGCGCTCGTGCAGCGTCCCCGTGGCGAGCGTCGCCGGGAAGAAGGTCACCACCATCGAAGGGCTCGCCAAGCCCGGCCTCACGAAGGTGCAGATGGCGTGGATCGAGCACGCGGTCCCGCAGTGCGGCTACTGCCAGTCGGGGATGATCATGGCGGCCACGGCGCTCCTCGAGAAGAATCCCAAGCCGACGGATGCCGACATCGACGCCGCCATCACGAACCTTTGCCGCTGCGGCACCTACGTGCGCGTGAAGAAGGCGATCCACGCCGCCGCCGGCGAGAAGGTCGAAGGAGCGCCGCAGGCCGCGCTCGCCCCCAACGGCCAGAAAGTGTGAGGAGGACGCCATGACCCTCGCCATCGATCGCCGCCAGTTCCTGAAAGCCGCCGCCGCCGCGGGTGGAGCGCTCGCGCTCGAGTTTTCGCGGCCCGCCGCCGCCGGCATCCTCGACATGTCGAAGGAAGGTGAAGGGCCGGAGGTCACGCATTGGATCGTGATCCATCCGGACGACCGCGTCGTGATCCGCATCGCACGCTCGGAGATGGGCCAGGGCAGCATGACCGGCCTCGCGCAATTGGTCGCCGAGGAGCTCGAGTGCGACTGGCACAAGGTCTCCACCGAATTCGCCTCGCCCAACGAGCAGATCAAGAGGAAGCGGATCTGGGGCTCCATGTCCACGGGCGGAAGCGCCGCCATCCGCACCTCGCAGGAGTACCTGCGCAAGTCGGGCGCGGCCGCGCGCGAGATGCTGGTCGCCGCCGCGGCGGAGCAATGGAAAGTGCCGGCGAGCGAATGCACCGTCTCGAAGGGCATGATCGCCCATGGCCGGCGTCGCGTCTCCTACGGCAGGATCGCCGCGCGTGTCGGCAAGGCCGCGGCGCCCGCCGAGCCGAAGCTGAAGGACGCGAAGGACTGGACCATCGCCGGGCAATCGGTCGCGCGGCTCGATATCCCCGACAAGGTGATGGGCAAGCCCGTCTTCGGCGTCGACGTGCAATTGCCCGGCATGCTGATGGCCTCCATCGTCCAGTGCCCGATCTTCCTCGGCAAGGTGAAGGGCGTCGACGATTCCGAGGCGAAGAAGATGCGCGGCGTGAAGGGCGTCGTGCGCGAGGAAAACTTCGTCGCCGTGGTCGCCGACAACTGGTGGCGCGCGAACCGGGCGGCGAGGAAGCTCAGGATCGAGTGGGATGGCGGCAAGTACGCCGAGGCCTCGAGCGAGACCATCCTCGCCTCGTTCAAGGAAGGGCTCGAGGCGAAGGACAACGCCGTCGCGCACAAGGTGGGCGATGCGGATTCGGCGATGCAGGCGGCGGCCAAGGTGATCGGTGCCGAGTACGACTCGCCCTACCTCAGCCATGCGACGCTGGAGCCGATGACCTGCACCGCGTGGTTCAAGGACGACGGCCGCCTCGAGGTGTGGACCTCGACGCAGAACGCCGAAGCCTCGATGGCCACCGCGGCGGAGACCGCGGGCATGCCGCTCGAGCGGGTCGAGGTGCACAAGCCGTTCCTCGGCGGCGGCTTCGGCCGGCGCGGCGCGGCGCAGGACTACGTGAAGCAGGGCGTGCTGATCGCGAAGCGGTTCCCCGGCAAGCCCGTGAAGCTGATCTGGTCGCGCGAGGAGGACATGCAGCACGGCTTCTACCGTCCCGCATCGCTCGTCCGCATGCAGGCGGGGCTCGACGCGAACGGGAACCTCCTTGCGCTCCGGTCCACGATCGCATGCCCCTCGATCCTCGCGCTGCTGCGGCCCGAGGCGATCAAGAACGGGATCGACTTCACCGCCGTGCGCACGCTGAGCGACGCGCCCTACACCATCCCGAACCAGCAGTGCAACTACGCGATGCGGAACGGCCACGTGCCGGTCGGCTTCTGGCGCGCGCCCGGATTGCAGAACGCGTTCTATCGCGAGTGCTTCCTCGACGAGGTGGCGCATGCCGCGGGGCGCGATCCGGTCGAGCTTCGGCTCTCGATGTTGAAGCAGGGCGACAAGAACCGCGGCGTGCTCGAGGCGGTGGCGAAGGCCGCGAAGTGGGGCTCTCCGCTTCCACCCGGCGTCCATCGCGGCGTCGCGGTCTCCGACGGCTTCGGCAGCTACACCGCGATGGTGGCGGAGGTCTCGGTGAAGGAAGGCGAGATCCACGTGCATCGCCTGGTCTTCGCGATCGACTCGGGCTATGTCGTGAATCCCGACGCATGCCGCGCGCAGGCCGAGGGCAACGCCGTCTTCAACCTGGGCCAGCTCTTCCAGGCGAACACGGTGAAGGACGGGCGCATCGTGCAGTCGAACTTCAACGACTTCCCGCTGCCGCGCATGCCGATCGCTCCGAAGGTGGACGTGGTGCTCGTGCCCACCGGCGGCTTCTGGGGCGGCCACGGCGAGCCGGGCGCGCTGTGCGTGATGCCTTCGGTGCTGAACGCCGTCTTCGCCGCCACCGGCAAGCGCATCCGCTCGCTGCCGATTCCCGAAGGAGCGCTGAACACTTGATCGTCATTCCCGCCCCCGACGGAAGCGCTCGAGGGCGGGCTCCGGCGGGAATCCGTGGTTGAACACTTGATCGTCATTCCCGCGGAGTCCGGAATCCGTGCATGAGCCACAGATCGACCCGGAGGAACACGGATGAGCGCGAACGGCGCGTTCGTCCTCGCTCTTCTCTTCAGCATGGCGATCCCGGCATGCGCGGTCGCGACGCGCGGTGATGCGATCGAGAAGCCGTTCGCCGCGAGCGGCGATCCCACCCGCGGCCGCGCGCTCTTCGTCGCCCGCGACGGCGGCCATTGCGTGCTCTGCCATGCCGCGCCGGGCATCGCACCTGCCGGCAACGTCGGTCCTCCCCTCGCGGGCGTCGGCTCGCGGCTCACCGAAGGAGAGATCCGCCTTCGCATCGCCGACATCACGCGCGTGAACCCGGATGCGGCGATGCCGACCTTCCATCGCGTCGCGGGAATGAAACGCGTCGCCGTGCAGTACCAGGGGAAGCCCGTGCTCGACGGCCGGCAAGTGGAGGACCTCGTGGCGTATCTCGCGAGCCTGCGATGAAGCGGCGTGCGTTTCTTCGCCTTTCCACGCTCACGGTCGCCGCGGGCGCCTTGCCGGCCGATGCGCAGGAAGTGCGAGACATCGCGCCGCTCATCCAGGCGATCACGCACGGGGCGACCCCGGAGGAAGGCGGCATCGAAATCGGGTTGCCTCCGATCGCGGAGAACGGCCATTCGGTGCCGCTCACGCTGAAGGTCGCGAGCCCTATGACGCAGGCGCACCACGTGCGCGCGATCCACGTCATCGCGGAGCGCAATCCGCGCCCGGCGGTCGCCACGTTCCATCTCGGGCCGTGGTCCGGGCGGGCGGAGGTCGCCACCCGCATGCGGCTCGCCGGGACGCAGAAGGTGACCGTGGTCGCGGTGCTTTCCGGCGATCGCTTCCGCATCGCGCGCAAGGAAGTGGTGGTGGAAAGCGGCGCCTGCCTCGACGAGGGCTCGCTCTGATGCTCCTCGGCCGCATCCAGGTGCCGCCCTCGGTGAAGCGGGCCGCGGTCTTCGAGGTGCGCGTGATCGTGCAGCACCCGATGGAAACCGGCTTCCGCCGCGATTACGAGGGCAGGATCATTCCGCTGCACATCGTCCAGCATCTCGCGTGCACGTATGGCGGGCGCGAAGTGTTCCGCGTCGAGCTGGGCTCCGGCATCGCGGCGAACCCGTATTTCGTCTTTCCCGTTGTCGCGTCCGAATCCGGCGAGATGGTGGTCGAATGGAGCGACGACCGCGGCGAGTCGGGCAGCATCTCCGCGATGGTGAACGTCCCGTGACCAGGCGCGCGGGGCCGATGCAGCGTGGTTGCGTTTTCGCCCTGTGCATTTCCAGCGCGGCTCTCGCCGCCGATCCGCCGCACGCCGGCCGCGCGAGGAACGGCAGCGAGTTCCAGAGCGCCGACGTGCGCGCCCTGCAATCCGACGATTTCGCGAACCCGATGGCGCTCTGGGTCGAGCGCGGCGAGGCGTCCTGGTCGCGCGCCTACAATGGCCGCTCGTGCGCGGGCTGCCACGGCGACGCGCGCAAGTCGATGAAGGGCGTCGCGGCGCGCTATCCGCGCTACGATGCCGGCGCCGGCGAGGTGATCGACCTTTCGCGGCGCATCAACGGCTGCGTCGTGGGCGGCCTCGGCGCGCGGAAGCTCGAAGCCGAATCCGACGAGCTCCTCGGGCTCGAGGCGTACATCGCGCTGCAATCGCGCGGCATGCCGGTGAACGTCGCCATCGACGGTTCCGCCCATGCGACGTGGGAGGCGGGCCGCGAGCTCTACTTCACGCGCATCGGCCAGTTGAACCTCGCGTGCACCAACTGCCACGATGCGAGCTGGGGGAAGACGCTGCTCGCCGAGACCATCAGCCAGGGTCAGCCGACCGGATGGCCCGCATACCGCCTCGAATGGCAGCGGCCGGGATCGTTGCAGCGGCGCCTGCGCGCATGCTTCAACGGCGTGCGCGCGGCCATGCCGGCGTACGGCTCGCACGATCTCGTCGCGCTCGAGCTCTACCTCGCGTGGCGCGCGCGCGGCCTTCCCATGGAAGCCCCCGCCGTCCGCCGATGACAAAATCGGGGACGTACCCCGTTTTCTCTTAGGCGGAACGCGCGTTCCGCCTAAGAGAAAACGGGGTACGTCCCCGGGAACGGCCGGCGGTCGCGTAGCATCTCTCTATACGGAACAAGCAGCCTTGGACGGTGTTGACCTCGCCATGCGGAACCGATTGCGCCGCCTTGCCGCGCTGATCGCCCTTCTCGGAGTGGCGTGGGCGACGCTTTGGCCCGCGGTCTCGGCGGGGCACGCGCTCGCCGCGCACGAGGCCATGCCGCTCTGCCACATGGCCGGCATGATGGTCGATCCCGCCGACGGCGCGCCGCAGGATTCCGTCGGCACGCCGATGCCCGGCGAAGGCGCGCACACGCACTGCCCGCTCTGCATCATGGCGTTCTACGTGGTGTTCCACGCGACGCCCGAGCCGCCGCCCTTCACGTACTCCACCGCGTTCGTCACCTTCGACACGCATTGCGCCGCGATGCCGTTCGGACTCGAGGTGCACCTTCCGGAAAGCCGCGGCCCGCCCACGCGCTCCGCGTAACGCCGCGCTCGCTCGCCGCAACGCCCGCGAGCGTCTTCCATCGAGCGTCGAGTTCGGCCGCGCGCAGCGCGCGGCCCATTCGCGCGTGGATCGCATCCATTCCGGAACACGAACGACAATGAAACAGTCTCACAGATACGCCCTGCTGGCGGCCGGCCTTGCGCTCGCCGGCACCCCGGGCGCGCTCGCCCACGGCTTCGCGGGCCAGCGCTTCTTTCCCGCGACCCTCGCGACCGACGATCCCTTCGTCGCCGACGAGTTCTCCTTCCCCACGATCTCGCGCCGCACGCTCGCCGCCGAGGAGGATTCGCCCGCGGTGCGCGAGACCGCGGCCTCCGTCGACCTCGCCAAGCGCATCACCTCCAACTTCGGCATCGAGGTCGGCGCTACGTGGCTCGACCAGCGCACCGCCCAGGGCACGCGGCGCGGCTTCGACAACTGGGCGCTCGGCGCGAAATACCAGTTCCACCTCGACGAGCGGCACGAGAGCATCGAGTCGGTCGGCGTCGACTGGGACATCGGCAACACCGGCGCGAAGAGCGTGGGCGCCGAGACTTTCAGCACCGTGACGCCCGCGCTCTTCGTCGGCAAGGGCTTCGGCGACCTGCCCGACTCGATGCGGTACCTGCGGCCGCTCGCATTGACCGGCTCCGTCGGCATCGGCATCCCGAGCCGCTCGAGCACGACGACGGTGGACGAAGACGGCAACGCCTCGACCGAGCTCCATCCGCACACCGTGAGCCTGGGCCTCGCGTTGGAGTACAGCCTTCCGTACCTGCAATCGTTCGTGAAGGACGTGGGATTGCGGGAGCCCTTCAACCGCATCATCCCGGTGGTCGAGCTCGACCTGTCGAAGCCCTACGATCGCGGCGCCGGGCCGTGGACCGGCACGGTGAATCCGGGACTGCTGTGGGCGGGCCGTTACGTCCAGCTCGGGCTGGAGGCGGTGATCCCGGTGAACCATGCGACGGGCGGCGGCACCGGCGTCCTCTTGCAGCTGCACTTCTTCATCGACGACCTCTTCCCGAAGAGCTTCGGGAAGCCGCTGCTATGAACGCGGCGACTCGCGCTCTTCGATCCGTCATCGCGGTCGTGGCGCTCGTCGCGGCGCATTCGGCGTTCGCGCACGCCTTCCTCGACCACGCCGATCCGCGGGTCGGCAGCACCGTGGACCAGGCGCCCAAGCGGGTGACGCTCTGGTTCACGCAGGAGCTCGAGCCCGCCTTCAGCAAGGTGAAGGTGCTCGACGCGAAGGGCAACGAGGTCGATGCGAAGGACGGCGCCGTGGATGCGAAGGACCACACGGTGATGCATGCGAGCGTCCGCGACCTCGCGCCGGGCAAGTATCGCGTCGAGTGGCGCGTGCTCTCCACGGATACGCACGTGACGAACGGCAACTTCACCTTCGAGGTGCGCCGCTAGGCGCGCGCGAGCCCCATGGACCTCGTCCTCACCGCCGTTCGCGCCGTCCACTTCGCGGCGTGCATCGTGCTCTTCGGCGAGTACGTGTACGCCTACCTCGTGTCGCCCGACGGCCGCCCGCGCCCGCGTTTCGTCGCGGTCGCGGCCTGGAGCCTCGGCATCGCGGTCGCGACCGCGGCGGCGTGGCTCGCGATCGAGGCCGGGCACATGAGCGGAGAGCGCATCGCGCAAGCGCTGGGCGACGGCACCTGGCGGATCGTCCTCGGACAAACGCTCTTCGGGCACACGTGGCTGGTGCGCGCGGCGCTCGCGCTCGTGCTCGCGCTGTCGCTGATGGCGGTGGCCGGCGAAGATCGAGCACGCATGACCGTCTCCCCCACCCTCACCCGATGGGGAGGCAGAACGGCGCAGGCGATCGGCGCGGGTTGCGCGGCGCTTCTCCTCGTGTCGCTCTCGTGCGCGGGGCATGCGGCCGGGGAAGGCGCGCGCAAGGGCCTCGCCCACATCTGCGTCGACGGCTTTCACCTGCTCGCGGCGGGCGCATGGCTGGGCGCGCTGTTGCCGCTCGCCGCCGTCCTGCGCGAATCGTCGCCCGGGAGCCTCGCGCGCGCCTCGCTCGCCGTGCGCCGCTTCTCGCTGCTCGGCATGGCGTGCGTCGGAGTACTGGTGCTCTCGGGGCTCGTGAATACCAGCTTCGCGGTGCATGAGTTGTCGCAGCTCTTCGATTCGCGCTACGGCAACGAGCTCCTGGTGAAGCTCTCGCTCGTCGCGGCGATCGTGGCGCTCGCGGCGGTGAATCGCGTGCGGCTCACTCCGCGGCTGGAATCGGGCGATGCGCGCTTCGCGGCCGCGGCGCAGCGCTCGCTCCTCCACAATGCCCTCGCCGAGGTCGCGCTCGGCTTCGCCATCGTCGCGATCGTGGGCAACCTCGGCATCACCATGCCCCCGATGCACTGACGATCGGTACCGGTAGCAAGCCCGTCTGGCTTCCATCCGTGTTCATCCGTGGTGGCTGCGCCTTGCAGCGTAGGCGAAGCCGTAAAATGCAGGTTTTGCCACGGCGAAACCGAGCATGACCGTCATCACGGACAAGAAGGCCTACGAGAAGGCCGTCCCGATCCTCGCCACGGACGAGAAGCGCCTGCCGCGGCTGCTCGAGTCGCTCGCGCCGGCGGATCGGCGCTGGGTGGAGGCGGCGGGCTTCGACGGCGCGCCGGAGACCTGCGTGCTCGTTCCCGACGGCAAGGGCGGCGTCTCGCGCGTGCTCGCGGGCGTGCGCGACGCGGCCGATCCCTGGGCGCTCGCGTTCCTGCCGCTGCGGCTCCCGCGCGCGCGCTACACGCTCGGCAAGGGACCGCTCGCCGTCGCGGCCGAGGATGCGGCCTTCGCATGGGACCTCGGCGGCTACGAGTTCGCGCGCTACCGCAAGCCGCGGCGCAAGGCCGCCGACCTGCAGCTCGACGCCTCGCCGCGCGTGGCCGAAGCGCTCGAGATGGCGCAGGCGGTGCGGCTGGTGCGCGACCTCGTGAACACGCCCACCGAGGACATGGGTCCGGAGCATCTCTCGGACGTGGCGCGCGAGCAGGCGGAGCTCTTCGGCGGCGAGTTCGACGAGTGGATCGGCGACGAGCTCCTCGCGCAGAACTTTCCCGCGATCCACGCGGTGGGCCGCGCGGCGGCGCGCGAGCCGCGCCTCCTCGAGATCCGCTGCGGCGAGGAGAAGCATCCGCGCCTCGCGATCGTCGGCAAGGGCGTCTGCTTCGACAGCGGCGGGCTCGACATCAAGAGCGCCGACGGCATGCGCCTCATGAAGAAGGACATGGGAGGCGCCGCGCACGCGCTCGCCCTCGCGCGCCTCGTGATGCAGAGGAAGCTCCCGGTGAACCTGCACGTGCTGGTGCCGGCGGTGGAGAACGCGATCTCCGGCAATGCCTATCGCCCGGGCGACGTGGTGCGCACGAGGAAGGGCCTCCACGTCGAGATCGGGAACACCGATGCCGAGGGACGCGTGATCCTCTGCGACGCGATCGCCTACGCGTCGGAGGGCAAGCCCGCGACGCTGATCGACTTCGCGACGCTCACCGGCGCCGCGCGCGTGGCGCTCGGTCCCGAGCTCCCGGTGCTCTTCTCGAACGACGATGCGCTCGCGGCGCGGCTGCAGGCGGCCTCTGAGGCGTTGCGCGACCCGATGTGGCGACTCCCGCTGTGGCGCGACTACCGGCGCCTCTTCTCGAGCGACATCGCCGACTTCTCCAACTCCGGCAAGGGCAGCTTCGCGGGCTCGATCGTCGCGGCGCTCTTCCTCGACCACTTCGTGCCCGACAACGTCCCGTGGGCCCATTTCGACGTGTACGCGTGGAACGACGTCGCGCGGCCCGGGCGGCCGGTGGGCGGAGAGGCGCAGGGATTGCGGGCGGTGCTGGAGGCCGTTTCTCACACGCCGGGTCAAGGCAAACGAGCTCCCTCTCCCCTGGGAGAGGGTCGGGGTGAGGGTAGCAAGCCCAAGCGCAGCCGCTCGTGAAAAAGCTCCTCCTCGTCCTCGCCGCGATCGTGGTGCTCGTCGCCGGCACCGCGTACTGGGCGTACCACTCGCTCGACCTCATCGTGCGCGTCGCGATCGAGCACTACGCGCCGCAGGTGGCGGGCGTCCCGGTGAAGGTGGGCAGCATCGACATCTCCGCGGCGGACGGGCGCGGCGTCGTGCGCGATCTCGAGATCGGCAATCCGCGCGGCTTCAGCGCGCCCACGGCGGCGCGCGTGGGCGAGATCCGCGTGGTCCTCGATCCGGCCAGCGTGACCGAGCCCCTGGTGCGCATCCACGAGCTCACGGTGCAATCGGCCGTGATCACGTACGAGCGCGGCGACCACGGCACGAACCTCGACGCGATCCGCAAGAACATCGAGGGCTACATCGCCTCGAGCGGCGGGCCTTCGGAGTCGCGGCCCGCGGAGGCGAAGCCCGGGCGGCGCAAGTTCATCGTCGACCGGCTCGCGATCCGCGGCGGGCGCGTCACCATGACCAACCCGGCGCTGCACGGCCAGGGCATCAACTTCAACCTGCCCGACATCGAGCTCTCCGACCTCGGCAAGCGCCAGGGCGGGCTCACGGCAAGCGAGATCGGGCGCATCGTGACCGCGGAGCTGGAAGCGCGCATCGCGCAACGCGTGCTCACCAACATCGAGCTGCTGCGCAAGGGCGGCGTCGAGGGCGCGATCGATGCGCTGAAGGGGCTCATCCACTAGTAGACACGGCCGGCCGCGGCGTCGCCGTCGCCCGACAGTGGGGAACTCTTTCCGGCGCCGCGCGTCATTCCGTGGGTTTGCGGCTATGCTTTCTCCTTTCGAGGCATTGCAGGGAACGCCATGTTGAAAACGCTCTGCCGCTCCGCCGCGGCGCTCGTCATCGCCGCCGCCTTCGCGCTTCCCGCCGCGGCGACCACCTATTCCACCGATTACACGGACCTGTGGTTCAACCCGAACGAATCGGGCTGGGGCCTGAACCTCATCCAGCAGGGCCAGACCATGTTCGGGACGCTCTTCGTCTACGGCGTGGGCAACGTGCCGCAGTGGTTCGTCGCCGACGACATCGAGCCGGTCGGCACCAGCCAGACGCTGTTCACGGGCCAGCTCTTCCAGACCAGCGGACCGTACTTCGGCGCCGGCAGCTTCGATCCGAGCGCGGTGCATGCGGTGACGGTCGGCAACATCACCCTCACGTTCACGGACGTGAACACCGCGACGCTCGTGTACACCGTGAACGGCCAGCAAGTGACGAAGACGGTCACGCGGCAGACGTTCCGCAACGACAACCTCTCGGGGAACTACCTCGGCGGACTGACGGCGATCGGTTCCAACTGCTCGGGCGTCAGCAACGGGCCGATCCTCATCTTCCAGACACTCGCGGTGCAGCACTCGAACGACCAGATCTCGATGAACGTGCAGTTCAACGCCACGACCGGGCCGTCGCAGTGCACGTTCGCCGGCACCTATACCCAGCACGGCCGCACGGGGTCGGTTTCGGGCAACTTCAACTGCAGCATCCCGAACGCGACGGGCAACACGGGGCCCTTCACGATCAGCTCGATCAACTCGAGCCCCGACGGCTTCATGGGCCACTTCAACGGCCACGACCAGTTCTGCACCTACGACGGCCAGTTCGGGGGCGTTCGCGACGTTCCGCTCTCGTAGCCCTTCGGCTCGCCGACCCGGTCGGGTATCATGCGCGCAAACAGCGACACGGCGCGCGACCCACAGCCACGACCGGGGAGGTAACGATGCGCAACATCCGGGCCCTTGCGGGGGCCGCATTCGCCGCGGCGGCGCTCCTGTCGCTCACGGGGCGCGCGGCCGAGGAACGCTTCGACGCCTGCGATATCTTCACCCAGGCCGATGCCGAGAAGGCGCTCGGCACCGCGGCCGAGGCCGAGCCGCCGAACCCCAAGGTCCGGCGCCCGAAGGTGATCACGAGCTGCGCGTACAACGGCTTCAAGGACGGCAAGCCGGTCGCCGCGAGCGTGCAGTTCCGCTTCGGCCGCAGCGACGAGGAGACGCGCGACGCGTTCGAGAGCGCGCGCCTCCAGTACCAGACCAAGCCGATGCTCATTCCCGGGACCGGCGGCGTCTTCTGGAGCGCGAAGACCGGCCAGCTCAACGTGCTCAAGGGACGCGCATGGATCACGCTCACGGTGGGCGGCGCGAAGCCCACCGATCGCGACGATGAACAGGCGAGGAAGCTCGCCGAGGCGCTGGCGCCGAAGCTCTAGCATTCGAATGACGAAAAGGAAGACCGCATGACCGCCATCGTCGAAGTCGTCGCGCGCGAGATCCTCGATTCGCGCGGCAATCCCACCGTGGAGGCCGACGTGCTCGTCGAATCGGGCGCGATGGGCCGCGCCGCGGTGCCCTCGGGCGCCTCCACGGGCTCGCGGGAGGCGATCGAGCTTCGCGACGGCGATGCGCAGCGCTTCTTCGGCAAGGGCGTGCAGAAGGCGGTGGAGAACGTGAATACCGAGATCTGCGAGGCGATCCTCGGCCTGGACGTCTCGGAGCAGACGCACATCGACCGCGTCCTCGTGGAGCTCGACGGCACGGACAACAAGTCGCGCCTGGGCGCCAATGCGATCCTCGCCGTCTCCATGGCCTGCGCCAAGGCCGCCGCCGAGGAATCGGGACTCTCGCTCTACCGCTACTTCGGCGGCAGCGGCAGGAAGCGCATGCCGGTGCCGCTCATGAACGTCGTGAACGGCGGCGCGCACGCCAACAACTCGCTCGACATCCAGGAGTTCATGATCGTCCCCGCGGGGCTGCCGAGCTTCCGCGATGCGCTTCGCTGCGGCGCGGAGATCTTCCAGACATTGAAGAAGATGCTCGACAAGGAAGGCATGTCCACCACCGTGGGCGACGAGGGCGGATTCGCGCCCAGCCTTCCCAACAACGAGAGCGCCATCCAGTGGATCCTGCGTGCGATCGAGGAGGCGGGTTACCTCGCCGGCTCCGACGTGCTGGTCGGCCTCGATTGCGCGGCGAGCGAGTTCTTCCGCGACGGGAAGTATCGCTTCGAGTCGGAGAAGCTCTCGTACAACGCGCAGCAGTTCGTGGACCTGCTCGCGACGTGGTGCGACAAGTACCCCATCGTCTCGGTCGAGGACGGCATGGCCGAGGGCGACTGGGAAGGCTGGGAGCTCCTCACGGACCGGCTGGGCGACAAGGTCCAGCTGGTGGGCGACGACATCTTCGTCACCAACACGCGCATCCTCGCCGAGGGCATCCAGCGCGGCGTGGCGAACTCGATCCTCGTCAAGGTGAACCAGATCGGCACGTTGACCGAGACCTTCGAGGCGATCGAGATGGCGAAGAACGCGGGCTACACGGCGGTGATCTCGCACCGCTCCGGCGAGACGGAGGATTCGATCATCGCCGACATCGCGGTCGGCACCAACGCGATGCAGATCAAGACCGGCTCGCTCTCGCGCTCCGACCGCACCGCCAAGTACAACCAGCTCCTGAGGATCGAGGAGGAGCTGGGCGAGAACGCCTCCTACGCCGGCCGCGATGCGTTCTACCAGATCCGCTGAAGGCCTCCCTCGGGGGAGGGTTGGGGAGAGCGTCGCTTGAAAATCCTCGCCGCCATCCTCGCTTGCCTGATCGTCGCGCTGCAGTATCCGTTGTGGCTCGGCAAGGGAAGCTGGCGCGCGGTGTGGGATCTCGACCGCAGCCTCACCGCGCAGCGCGCGACCAACGCGGGCCTCAAGGCGCGCAACGACGCGCTCGACGCCGAGGTGCGCGACCTCAAGGAAGGAACCGAGGCGATCGAGGAGCGCGCCCGCATGGAGCTCGGCATGATCAAGCGCGACGAGATCTTCTACCAGGTCGTCTCGCCCGCTTCGCGTTGAAATTCAAAATGGGGTCAGATTACTTTTTCCGCCGGCAGGAAAAAGTAATCTGACCCCATTTTGCCTTTAGTCCTGGCTTCCGCGGCGCGCGAGCCAGATGCCGGCGAGCACCACCGCGCCGCCGAGGAACTGCTGCGGGCCGACCGGCTCGTGGAACAGGATCCACGCGAAGAGCGTCGCCATCACGGGCTGGATGAGCAGCGACACGGAAGAGAGCGAAGCGGGCAGGTGCGCGAACGCGTAGGCGATGAGTCCCTGGCCGAGGATCTGCGACACCACGGCGAGCGCGACGAGCACCCACCATTTCTCCGCGACCTGGGGCAGCATCGGCTGCGGCGAGAAGTACGCGACCGGCAAGAGCGCGATCGCGGTGATGGTGGTGCTCCACGCCATGAGCCGCACCGTGGAGGCCTTCGCGTCGCGCGCGCTCTTGATCGCGAGCATGTAGCCCGCGTAGAACACGCCGGTGAGCGCGCCCAGCGCGTCTCCCAGGAGGCGCGTGCCGCCGCTCGCGAAGTTGGGCCCGACCAGCACGAACATGCCGCCGATCGCGAGCACCATGCCGGCGAGGAAGATGCGCGTCACCGACCGTCCCCACAAGAGCCAGCCGGCGAGCGTCACGAAGATCGGCGCGAGGTTCGCGAGGAGCGTGGCGTTCGCGACCGACGTGTACACGATCGACCAGTGCCAGACGCCCAGGTCCGCCGCGAAGAAGAGGCCCGCCGCAACGAGCGCGCGGCGCGAGATCGCGACCGGCTCGGCTTCGCGCGAGGCCGGACGCGCGAGCCACAGCCACAGCAGGGGAGCGGCAAGCGCCGTGCGCCAGAACGCGCTCGCGACCGGCCCGGTATCGGAAAGCCGCACGAGGATCGGCGCGAAGGCGATCGCGCAGCCGCCGGCGAGGAGGCAGAGGAAGGCTACCTGGCGCATGGAAGGCGCATATCATATCGCCTCCATGCCGGGCGAATTCCTCTCCGCGATCATTCTGCTGCTGCTGGTGGTGGACCCGTTCGGGAACGTCCCGGTGGTGAACACGCTGCTCGCCGACGTGCCGGCCCCGCGGCGGCGCCGGGTGATCGTGCGCGAGTGCGGCATCGCCTTCCTCCTGCTCGCGGCGTTCATGCTGTTCGGCCCGGAGATCCTGGTCCTCATGCACCTCTCCGAGACGTCGTTGTCGATCGCGGGCGGTGTTATCCTTTTCATGATCGCGATCCGGATGGTGTTCGCGCATCCGGAGGGCGCCTTCGGGCTGGAGCCGCGCGGCGAGCCCTTCATCGTGCCGCTCGCCATCCCGCTCATCTCAGGCCCTTCCGCCCTCGCCACGGTGATGCTGCTCGCCTCGAAAGAGCCGCGCCAGCTCGGCATGATCGCCGGCGCACTCGTGGTGACCATGGCGATCGCCACCGTCGTGCTCCTCGCGGGCGACCGGCTGCAGCGCTGGATGGGCGACCGCGGCATGCAGGCGATGGCGCGCCTCATGGGGCTCATCCTCACGGCGATCGCGATGGAGATGCTCCTGGGCGGGATCCGGATGTTCGTGGAAGGATTCAGGTGAGCAAGGCGTTCACGCGCGAGGACGGCGAGAGCCTTCCCGACGACGATCTCGACGGCGAGGATGCGAACCCGATTCCCGCGGGCTCGAAGAACTACCTCACGCCGGCGGGATGGCGGCGCATGCGCGACGAGCTGCAGTGGCTCGTGAACCACGAGCGCCCGGAGGTGACGAGCGTGGTGTCGTGGGCCGCGAAGCTCGGCGACCGCTCGGAGAACGCCGACTACCAGTACGGCAAGAAGCGGCTGCGCGAGATCGACCGGCGCATCCGCTACCTCACCAAGCGCCTGGAGATCGCCGAGGTGGTGGATCCGGCCACGCGCGAGGACACGGACCAGGTGTTCTTCGGCGCGACCGTGGTCTACGCGAACCAGGCGGGGGAGGAGAACACCGTGCGCATCGTCGGCATCGACGAGATGGATCCCGCGCGGAACTACGTGAGCTGGATCTCCCCCATCGCGCGCGCTCTCATCAAGGCGCGCGAGGGTGACACCGTGCGCCTGCGCACGCCCGGAGGAGAAGAGGAGATCGAGATCCTCGAAGTGCGTTACGAGGCGATCGCGATGGCGCCCTTCGAGCCGGTGAAGAGCCAATGGAGCCCCAACGCGAAATGACATTGCCCGCCGTACTGAAGCGCCTCCTCGTCGCCGCCCTCGCATTCGCCTCGTGCGATGCGAGCGCGCAGAACTTCCTGTGGCGCGTGGATTCGCTCACCAACCACGTGTACCTCTTCGGCACGGTCCACGCCGGCAAGCCCTCGTGGTATCCGATGCCCAAGGCGGTGGAAGACGCGTACGCGGATTCGCGCTCGCTCGTCGTGGAAGCGGACGCCACCAACCAGAAGGCGATGGAGCAGTTCGCCCCGGCGATGACGTACGCGCCGCCCGACAGCCTGCGCAAGCACCTTCCGCCCGCCGATTACGAGCGCCTGCTGCGCATCCTGCCGCGCTACGGCATGCACGATGCGCAGGTCGCGCAGATGAAGCCGTTCATCGTCGCCTCGCTTCTCGTGTTCGCCGAATGGACGCGGCTCGGCTACCTCCCGCAGCTCGGCGTGGACACCTATTTCATCGACCGCGCGAAAGCGGAGCAGAAGCCGATCGTGGAGCTCGAGGGCGTCGCGACGCAGGCGCGGCTCATGGATTCGATCCCGGACGCGCAGGCGGTGACGCTCCTCGAGGGCACGCTCGACGCGATCGAGAAGGGCCTCACCGGAGAGCAGATCGAGGGCGTCGTGCGTTCCTGGGAGGTCGGCGACACGCAGCTCATGCTCGACATCGCGCGCCGGTACGACGACAAGGTGAAGGGCGCCGCGGAGTTCGAGGATCGGTTCGTCTGGTCGCGCCACGACGCGATGATGCAGAAGATCGCGGCCTGGCTCGACCAGGGCGAGACCACGCGCTTCATCGCGGTGGGGGCGCTCCACCTCGTCGGCCCGAAGGGGTTGGTCGAGCGCCTACGCCAACGGGGATACACCGTGCGCCGCATCTTCGTGGCGCCGGAGGCCGCGCAGGGCGAAGGGGAGAAGAAGAGTGAATGATCGCGAAGGCGGGCGGCTCCTCGTCGAGCAGCTCGCGCTGCAGGGCGTCGATCGCGCGTTCACGGTGCCCGGGGAGAGCTTTCTCGCGGCGCTCGACGGCTTCTACGAGGCGCGCGAGAAGATCGCGCTCGTCGTGTGCCGCCACGAAGCCGCGGCGGCGAACATGGCCGAAGCGTACGGCAAGCTCACCGGCAAGCCGGGCGTCGCGTTCGTGACGCGGGGTCCCGGCGCGACGCACGCTTCCATCGGCGTGCACACCGCGTTCCAGGACTCGACGCCGATGGTGCTCTTCGTGGGCGACGTCGGCAGCCGCTTCCGCCACCGCGAGGCGTTCCAGGAAGTCGACTTCGCCGCGATGTTCGCGCCGCTCGCGAAATGGGCGGTGCGCATCGACGAGGCGGACCGCATCCCCGAGATCGTCGCGCGCGCGTTCCAGGTCGCGACCTCCGGGCGGCGCGGGCCGGTCGTGGTCGCGCTGCCCGAGGACATGCTCACGCAGAAGTCGAAGGCGGCGGATGCGAAGCGGCACGTTCCGGCCGAGGCCCATCCCGGCGCGGGCGAGCTCCTCGAGCTGCAGCGGCTGCTCGCTTCCGCCCGGCGTCCGCTCGTGATCCTCGGCGGCACCGGCTGGACCGCGCAGGCCTGCGCGAGCATCCGCAAGTTCATCGAGGCGAACGAGCTCCCCTGCGGGTGCGCGTTCCGTTTCCAGGATCTCTTCGACAACCGCAACGTCCACTACGTGGGCGACGTCGGCATCGGCATCAACCCGGTGCTCGCGGAGCGCGTGCGCATGGCCGACGTGCTGCTCGTGATCGGGGCGCGGCTGGGCGAGATGACGACGAGCGGCTACACGCTGCTCGAATCGCCGGTGCCGCGGCAGAAGCTGGTGCACGTGCATCCGTCGGCCGAGGAGATCGGGCGCGTCTACCAGCCGGAGCTCGGCATCGTTTCCTCGATGGCGCCGTTCGCTTCGGCGGTGGCCGCGCTCACGCCGGTCGAGAACCCGGCGTGGAAGGGCGCGGTCGCCGAAGCGCGCGCCGACTACGAGGCATGGAGCGGGCGCCGCGAGATCCCGGGCCGCGTGCAGATGTGGGACATCGTGGATTGGCTCGACCGGCACATGCCCGAGGACACCATCTATTGCAACGGCGCGGGCAATTTCGCGACCTGGCTGCATCGTTTCCACCGCTACACGGGATTGCGCACCCAGCTCGCGCCCACCTCCGGCGCCATGGGCTATGGCGTCCCCGCCGCGATCGCCGCGAAGCTCGTGCATCCCGAGCGCAAGGTCGTGTGCTTCGCGGGCGACGGCGACTTCCTCATGTCCGGGCAGGAGCTCGCGACCGCGGTGCAGCACGCGGCGCCGATCGTGGTGCTGGTCGTGAACAACGGCATGTACGGCACCATCCGCATGCACCAGGAGAAGCACTATCCCGGGCGAGTGATCGGCACCGCGCTCACGAACCCGCATTTCGCGGCGTTCGCGCGCTCCTTCGGCGCGGTGGGCGAGATCGTGGAGGAGACCGCGCAGTTCGGCCCGGCGATGGAACGCTGCCTCGCCGCCAACAAGCCGGCCCTCATCGACATCCACATCGACCCGCAGGCGATCACGCCCAACACGACGCTCGACAAGATCCGCGCGGGTGCGACCGCAGTGGCTGGCGGGAACAAGAGATAGGAACCACAGATGAACACGGATGAACACGGATGAGGGGCGTCGAAATGAAATTGCATTGTGGCCATGGTCCCCCCGTATTGCAGTTTTCACGGACATCCGTGTTCATCCGTGTTCATCTGTGGTTCCTGCTCTAACAGCCGCCGTCACGGAACTGTCACACTGCGAAAATAGAGTGCGCGGGAGAGCCGCCATGACCGAGCATACCGCCAGGCAGTACGACCAGGACCTCGAGGCCCTGCGCTCCCGGATGATGCAGATGGGAGGCCTCGTCGAGTCGCAGATCCGCGATGCGATGGAGGGCTTCCTTCAAGGCGATGCGAGCCGCATCGAGCAGGTGGTCGCGGCCGACGCCAGGGTGAACGACCTCGAGCTCGGCATCGACCACGACCTCGGCCAGGTGATCGTGCGCCGCCAGCCCGCGGGCTCCGACCTGCGCCTGATCCTCGCCATCTCCAAGACCGTGACCGACCTCGAGCGCGTCGGCGACGAGGCCGCCAAGATCGCGCGCATGGCGCGCGAGATCCACGCCGCGGGGCGCGCGGCCGACACCCGGCTCGCGACCATCCGGCACCTTTCCGACATCGCGATCGGGATGCTGCGGAAAGCGCTCGACGCCTTCGCGCGGCTCGACGCGGCCTCCGCCGCGCGCCTGATCCGCGAGGATGCGCTCATCGACGCGGAATTCAGCGCCATCATCCGCCAGCTCATCACGCACATGATGGAGGACCCGCGCACCATCTCGACCTCGCTCAACATCGTCTGGGTGGCGAAGGCGTTCGAGCGCATCGGCGACCACGCGAAGAACATCGCCGAGCAGGTGATCTACGTGGCGAAGGGTCGCGACGTGCGCCACACGCCGCTCGCGGAGGTCGAGCGCGAGGCCCTCGGCCGATGACGGCCTCGGTGCTCGTCGTCGAGGACGAGCCGTCGATCCAGGAGCTGTTGGCGGTGAACCTGGTGCGCCACGGGCACGAGGTGAAGCGCGCCGCGAACGCGGAAGAGGCGTATCGGGCGGTCGCGGAGACGCTGCCCGACGTGATCCTCCTCGACTGGATGCTGCCCGATTCGCCGGGACCGAGCATCGCCCGCCGCCTGCGCGCCGATCCGCGCACGCGCGAGGTGCCGATCATCATGCTCACGGCGCGCGCCGGCGAGGACGACAAGGTCGCGGGACTCGAAGCGGGCGCCGACGACTACATCACCAAGCCGTTCTCGCCGCGCGAGCTCGAGGCGCGCATCCAGGCGGTGCTGCGCCGGCGCGCGCCGCAGCTCTCGAAGGAGGAGGTGGCGATCGAGGGCCTCATGATCAATCCCGCCACGCGCAGCGTCACCGGCAACGGCCAGCCGTTGCGCCTGAGCCCGACGGAGTTCGACCTGCTGCACTTCTTCATGACCCACGCCGACCGCGTGTACAGCCGGTCGCAGATCCTCGACCACGTGTGGGGCGACCACGTCTTCATCGAAGATCGCACGGTGGACGTGCACATCCGGCGGCTGCGCGATGCGCTCTCGCCGACGCGCCACCAGGACCTCGTCGAGACGGTGCGCGGCACCGGCTACCGCTTCCTTTCCAAGCGCTGAACCCATGCTCGCGCTCGCGGCCGGCGTCCTCGTCGCGATCGTCGCGGGGCTCGTCACCGGGCTCGAATGGGGACTCACGGCGTTGTCGGCGATCCTCCTCGGGCTGGTGCTCTACCACCTGCGCGAGGTCGCGCGCCTGAAGCGCTGGCTCGAGCACGGCGCGACGCCGGAGCCGCCGCGCGCGCACGGAACGTGGGACGAGCTGCACGCGGTGCTGCAGCGCTCGCGGCGCGAGAGCGCGCGGCGCGAGGCGGAGCTCGCGCACATCGTGGAGCGCTGGCGGCAGGCGGCGCGCGCGCTGCCCGACGGCGTCGTGATCCTCGACGGCAAGCGTATCGCGTGGTGCAACGACCGCGCGCGCGAGCACCTCGAGATCGACCCCGCGCGCGACCTGGGCAATGCCATCACGCACCTCGTGCGCATCCCCGAGTTCCTCGCCTACCTCGAATCCGGCGACTACGCGCGGCCGATCCAGGTGAAGCCGCCACACGCGGATCGCGAGCTCTCGCTCCAGGCGATCGCCTACGGCGACGACCAGCGCCTGGTGCTCTCGCGCGACATCAGCCAGTTCCGCAAGGTGGAGCAGGTGCGCCGCGAGTTCGTCGCGAACGTGTCGCACGAGCTGCGCACGCCGCTCACCGTCATCTCCGGGTTCCTCGAGACGCTGCGCGAGGAGAAGGACCCGCAGGCCGCGCAACGCTACATCGAGCTCATGAGCGAGCAGGCGCGGCGCATGGAGCGGCTGGTCGAGGACCTCCTCACGCTCTCGGCGCTCGAGTCCTCGCCGCCGCCCCCGCTCGAGCAGCCGATCGAGATGGCGAAGCTGGTCGATCGGCTGGCCGCGGAAGCCCGCGCGCTCTCCTCGGGACGCCATCACATCGAGGTCGAGGCCGACGAAGGCATCGAGCTGATGGGCAGCGAAAGGGAGCTTTCGAGCGCGTTCGGCAACCTCGTGAGCAACGCGATCCGGTATACGCCGCAGGGCGGCCGCGTGAGGCTCGCATGGCATCGCACGGCCGACGGGGCGTCATTCGACGTCGAGGACACCGGCATCGGCATCGCGCCCGAGCACGTTCCACGCCTCACCGAGCGCTTCTACCGCGTCGACCGCGGCCGCTCGCGGGAGGCCGGCGGCACCGGCCTCGGCCTCGCGATCGTGAAGCACGCGCTCGCGCGCCATGGCGGCGAGCTCGACATCGCGAGCACGCCGGGGCGCGGAAGCCGCTTCAGCGCGCGCTTCTCGGGGCCGCGCGTGCGCACTTAATCGCCGATGACGAGCCGGTAGCCCACGCCGGTCTCCGTGCGGAGATGGCGCGGACGGATGGGATCCTTCTCCAGCTTGTCGCGCAGCTGCTTCATGTAGATGCGCAGGTAGTGGGTGTCGGCCGCGTGCGTGGGTCCCCAGACTTCGGTGAGGAGCTGGCGCTGGGTGACCACCATGCCGGCGTGCCGCGCGAGCGCCGAGAGCAGGCGCAGCTCGATCGGCGTGAGATGCACTTCCGCGCCGCCGCGCGTCGCCTTGCGCCGGTCGAGGTCGACCGTCGCATCCTCCAGCTCGAGCACCGCACCGCCGCCCGGACGGCGCACACCGTGGCGCAGCCCGGCGCGAATGCGCGCGAGGAGCTCGCCCACCGCGAAGGGCTTCGTCACGTAGTCGTCCGCGCCCGCGTCGAGGGCGTCGATCTTCGATCGCTCGTGCACGCGCGCGGAGAGCACCAGGATCGGCATCGCCGACCATTCGCGGATGCGGCGGATCACCTCGACGCCGTCGAAGTCGGGAAGGCCGAGGTCCACGATCGCGAGGTCCGGCTTGTGAGTCGCGGCATCGATCGAGCCGCGGCGGCCCGAAGGCGACTCGACCACGCGATATCCCTCGGCGGCGAGCGTCGCGCGCAGGAAGCGGCGGATCTCCGGCTCGTCCTCGACGAGGAGGATCGAGGAACGCGCGCCGGTCACCGCGCCTCCGCGCTCGCGGGCTCCGCGGGCACGAGCGGCGCCGGCTCGAGCGCAAGCGTGAACCGGAATGCGATGCCGCCGCCCGCGATGCGCTCGGCCCATGCACGGCCGCCATGCAGGCGCACGATCGCGCGGCAGATCGCGAGGCCGAGCCCCATGCCACCCGACGATTCCGCCACCCCGCGCTCGAACTTCGCGAAGATGCGCTCGAGATCGGCGCGCGGCAGGTCGCCGCCGAAGTTCTCCACCGAGACGATGATCTCGTCCGCCGCCCGTTCGACGCGAAGGCGCACGACGGTACCGGGCGGCGTATGCCGTGCCGCGTTCTCCATCAGGTTCGCGAGCGCCTGCTCGACGAGCGCCGCATCCACGCGCACGAGGGGCACGTCTTCCGGGATCTCGAGCATCACGCGATGCGTGGCGAGCCGCTCGGCGAGGCGCCCGAGCACCGTTCCCGCGATCTCGGCGATCGAGGCCCAGTCGCGCTCGAGCACGAGGGAGCCGGTCTCCAGCCGCGTCATCTGCAGCACCTTCGCGACGTGCTCCGACATCTCGCGCGCCTGATCGAGGATGCTCTTCGCGAGCGCGGCGCGCTCCCCGGCCGCGAGCTTCTCGCCGCGCTCGGCGAGCGTCGACGAGGCTCCGGTCATCACCGCGAGCGGGGTGCGCAGGTCGTGCGAGATCGAGGCGAGCAGGGTCGCGCGGATGCGCTCGGTTTCCGCTTCCATCTCGAGCGCCGCCAGCGCCCGCGCGCGCCGGCGCACGTCGCCGGTGAGGTGCGAGATCACCAGCGCGATCGCGACGAGGATCGCGAACGTGAGCAGGTACTGGGCGTCGTCGACCGTGAGCGTCCCGCGCGGCGGCACGAAGAGGAAATCGAACGCGAGAACGCAGAGGACTGCAGTGGCGATCGCCGGGCCGCGCGCATGGCGCAGGGCGACCACCACCACGCCGAGCACGTACACCATGGCGATGTTCACGAGGTCGAAGCGCGCGCGCATCGCGAGCCCCACGCCGGTGCAGGCCGCGACCGCGACCGCCGCCCACGCGAAGCCCGCCCAGGGATAGCGCCGTTCCATGCCGGCCACTCTAACGCAGGTGCCGCGTAAAGGCGGCGTAAGGATTTGCGCCCCCGGGCGCGGAAGCCTGCGGCAAGGCGCGTAGCATCGCGGCGATGAGTACGGCCCTCCGTTCCGCAATCGACGCGGAAGTGCGCCCTGGCCCGTCCACCGCGCGCCGCGGCACGGCGGGGCTCGCGCTCCTCGCGCTGGGCGTGGTCTACGGCGACATCGGCACGAGTCCGCTCTACGCGGTGAAGGAGACCTTCAATCCCGAGCACGGCATCCCGCTCGACACCGCCGCGATCCTCGGCGGAGCATCAGCCATCTTCTGGGCGCTGATGATCGTCGTGTCGCTCAAGTACGTGACGCTCGTGCTGCGCGCCGACAACCGCGGCGAGGGCGGCATCATGGCGCTGCTCGCGCTCGCGATCTCGTCGGCGAGGGCCGGGCCGCGGCTCGCCGGAGCGATCGTCGCGATCGGCGTCTTCGGGGCGGCGCTCTTCTACGGCGACGCGGTCCTCACGCCGGCGATGTCGGTGCTCTCCGCCGTCGAGGGGCTCGAGGTGGGTGCGCCCGAGCTCGCGCGCTGGGTGGTTCCGCTCGCGACCGGCATCCTCGTCGCGCTCTTCCTGCTGCAGAAGCACGGCACCGGCGTGGTGGGGCTCCTCTTCGGGCCGGTGTGCGCGCTGTGGTTCGCGGCGATCGGCGCGGCGGGCGCGTGGAATATCGCGAGGTCGCCCGCGATCCTCGGCGCGCTCGATCCGCGCCATGCGATCCATTTCGTGACCGCGCACGGGTACGCTTCATTCCTGGTGCTGGGCTCGGTGCTGCTGGCATTCACCGGCGCGGAAGCGCTCTACGCGGACATGGGGCACTTCGGCAAGCGTCCGATCCGCCTCGCCTGGTTCGGGCTCGTCGCGCCGGCGCTGGTGCTCAACTACTTCGGGCAAGGGGCGCTCCTCATGGTGGACCCGACGGCGCTCGAGAACCCCTTCTACCTCGCGTTCCCGTCCTGGGCGCTCTATCCGATGGTGGCGCTCGCCACCGCCGCGACCGTGATCGCCTCGCAGGCCACCATCTCGGGCGCGTACTCGATGACGCAGCAGGCGATCCAGCTCGGCTACCTGCCGCGCATGGCGGTGCGCCATACGTCGGAGACCACGATGGGCCAGATCTACGTGCCCGCGGTGAACTGGACGCTCCTCGCCGTTGTGGCGCTCGCCGTGATCGGCTTCGGCTCCTCGGCGCGGCTCGCCTCCGCCTATGGCGTCGCGGTGATGGGCACGATGCTCGTGACCTCGTTCCTCACGTTCTTCGTGATCCGCGGGCGCTGGGGCTATCCGCTGTGGCTGTGCGTCGCCGTCACCGGCTTCTTCCTGCTGGTGGACCTCGCCTTCTTCACTTCCGCGATGCACAAGGTGCTCGAGGGTGGCTGGTTCCCGCTCCTCACGGGCGCGTTCGTGTTCGTGCTGATGGTGACGTGGAAGCGCGGCCGCGAGATGCTGCTCGAGCGGCTGCGCAGCGCCGCATGGCCGCTCGCCCCGTTCCTGCGCTCGCTCTTCGTCTCGCCGCCGCATCGCGTGCAGGGCACGGCGGTCTTCCTCACCTCCGCGCCCGATGCGACGCCGCACGCGCTCATGCACAGCCTCAAGCACTACAAGGTGCTGCACGAGCGCAACGTCTTCCTCACGGTCGAGTTCGCGGACGTGCCGTGGGTGGCGCCCGAGGAGCGCGTGGCGTGCGAGTCCCTGGGCAACGAGTGCTGGCGCGTGCGGGCGCGCTACGGGTTCATGGATCGGCCGGATGTCGGGCTCGCGCTCGAGCTGTGCGCTCCGTCCGGGCTGGTGTTCGAGCCGATGGACGTGTCGTATTTCCTGTCGCGCGAGAAGATCGTCCCGGTGGCGGGAACCGAGGGCATGGCCTTGTGGCGCGACCGCCTGTTCGCGATCCTCGCGAGGAACGCGGGGAGCATCACCGACTTCTTCAACATCCCCACGAACCGCGTGGTGGAGCTCGGGACGCAGGTCGAGATCTGAAGCGCGCCTCGCACCGGCTGGGTTGACGCGGCGGCCCCTTTCGGACGATTCTCCCCGCGTGGACCTTTTTCGACTCGAGGGCCGACGCTCCATGATCGCGACATGACGGCCCTCGTCGCGGCGCTCGGCATCGCGCAGATCGTTTCCTGGGGCACGCTGTTTTACGCCATCGGCGTGCTCGGCCCGGCGATGCAGCGCGACCTCCACGTCTCGTCGCTGTTCGTGTTCGGCGCCTTCACCGCGGGCTTGCTCGTCTCCGGCGCGGCGGCTCCAGCGGCGGGGCGCATGGTCGATGCGCGCGGCGGGCGCAGCGTGCTTTCCACCGGCTCGGTGCTCGGGACGGTCGCGATGGCGATCCTCGCGCTCGCACCGAACGGCGCGGTGATGTCGATCGGCTGGCTGGTTGCCGGCGCGGCGATGGCAGCCTGCCTCTACGACCCCGCGTTCGCGACGCTCTCGCAGCACGCGGGCGAACGGTATCGCCGCGCGGTCACCGTGCTCACGCTGTGGGGCGGCTTCGCGAGCACCGTGTTCTGGCCGCTCTCGCAGCTCCTCCTCGACGCGTGGGGGTGGCGCGCGACGTTCGGCATCTACGCGATGATGAACGCGCTCGTGTGCCTGCCGATCCATCTCTTCCTGGTGCCGCCGCGTCCGATCGTTGCGAATGCGGTGCGCGGCGACGAGGAGCGATCGCCCGCGTTCGGCGATGCCCGCCTTCCATGGGTGAACGCCGCGTTCGCCATCGCGAGCTTCGTGTTCGGCGTGTTCGCGGTGCACATGATCGCGCTCCTCACCGCGGCGGGGCTGAGCGCGCGCGAAGCCGTCGGCCTCTCGATGCTGGTGGGGCCCATGCAAGTGGCGGGGCGGCTCGTGGAGCTGCGGTTCGCCCGGCGCACGCGCGCGGTCGTGGTCGGCTACGCGGCGTTCGCGCTGCTGCTCGTCGCGGTGGCTGCGATGCTCGGCGTGCGCGGGTTCGGCGCGATGGCGGTGCTCTTCGTGCTCGCGTACGGAATCGGCAACGGGCTTCTCACCATCGTGCGCGGCACGGCGCCCGCCGAGCTCTTCGGGCGTGCCGGGCTCGGCGCATTGCTCGGCCACCTCTCGCGCTACGCCTCGTTCGCGAAGGCGCTCGCGCCCGGATGCTACTCGGCGCTCGTCGCGGCGGGGCTCACGCGCCACGCGTCGCTCGCCGCGCTGGGCGTCGTCGCGCTCGTGGGGACTGCGGGCTACGGCATGGCGGTCGCACGCCGGCGCTGATCGGTGGCCGCGTCCCTCACGCGCGCCGCGCGGGCGGCAGGAGTCGCCGGCGGGAGCAGGCTGCAGGCGCACGCGACGCGCCGCGAGCGCAGGTCGCGCACGAGGAGGGCTCGCTCGCTACGCTCGCGTGGAATCGCGGCGAGCTCGCCGCGCCGCGTGCCGCGTGTGGGCCGCCGGGTGTTGCTCCGGTTCGTCCATGGCAGCCCTCTTCGACGATGCTCCGACGGTGTGGGCCGAAGATGACCGCCGAATGGCCGCCGTGCGACCGGGAATTTTCCGGCGCGACCCTCTCGCCCGGCCCTCCGGCAAGGGGAAGAGAGACCCTAGCCGAAACGACCGGTGATGTAGTCCTCGGTCTGCTGCTTGGCGGGCTTCACGAAGAGCTGGTCGGTCTCGCCGAACTCGATCAGCTCGCCCAGGTACATGTACGCGGTGTAGTCGGAGACGCGCGCCGCCTGCTGCATGTTGTGCGTGACGATCACGACGGTGTAGTCGTCCTTGAGCTCGGTGATGAGCTCCTCGACCTTCGCGGTGGAGATCGGGTCGAGCGCGCTGCACGGCTCGTCGAGGAGCAGCACCTCGGGCTTCACGGCCACGGCGCGCGCGATGCACAGGCGCTGCTGCTGGCCGCCCGAGAGGCTCAAGCCGCTCTGGTGGAGCTTCTCCTTCACTTCCTTCCAGAGCGCCGCCTGGGTGAGCGCCCATTCGACGCGCTCGTCCATGCGCGCGCGCGAGAGGTCCTCGAAGAGGCGCACGCCGAAGGCGATGTTGTCGTAGATCGACATCGGGAAGGGCGTGGGCTTCTGGAACACCATGCCGACCTTCGCCCGGAGCAGCGAGACATCGCCCTTCATCGTGAGGATGTTCTCGCCGTCGAGCAGGATCTCGCCCGCCGCGCGCTGCTCGGGATAAAGCGAGTACATGCGGTTGAAGGTGCGAAGCAGCGTGGACTTCCCGCAGCCCGACGGACCGATGAAGGCGGTCACGCGCTTCTCCGGGATGTCCAAGCTCACGCGCTTCAAGGCATGGAAGGCGCCGTAGAAGAAATCCAGGTTCCGCACCCGGATCCGGATGGCGGGAATCGTCGCGGCGACGGGCTCGAGGACGGCGTTCATGGCGATCTACTTGCGGCGGAAGAAGAGGCGCGCGGCGATGTTGAGGCCGAGCACGAAGAGGGTGATCAAGGCGGCGCCGCCCCACGCGAGGCGGTGCCAGTCCTCGTAGGGGCTCATCGCGAACTGGAAGATCACGACCGGCAGGTTCGCCATCGGCCGGTCGAGGTCGGCGGACCAGAACTGGTTGTTGAGCGCCGTGAAGAGGAGCGGAGCCGTTTCACCCGCGATGCGCGCGACGGCGAGGAGGACGCCGGTGACGATGCCCGCGCGCGCGGCGCGGTACGACACCATCGTGATCATCTTCCACGTCGGGCAGCCGAGCGCCACGGCCGCCTCGCGCAGGCTGTTCGGCACCAGCTTCAGCATGTCGTCGGTCGTGCGCACCACGACCGGGACCACGATGATCGCGAGCGCGAGCGCGCCCGCCCAGCCCGAGAAGTGCTTCGCGCGCGTGACGTACACGGAGTACACGAACAGGCCGATCACGATCGAGGGCGCCGAGAGCAGCACGTCGTTGATGAAGCGCGTCGCCGGGGCGAGCCAGCCGCGCTTGCCGTATTCGGCGAGGTAGGTGCCCGCGAGGACGCCGAAGGGCGTGCCGATCGCGACTCCCGCACCGGACATGAGCATGCTGCCGAAGATCGCGTTGGCGAGCCCGCCGTCGGATCCCGGCGGCGGCGTCATGCGCACGAAGATCGACGGGCGCAGCGCCGCGCCCGCTTCCCACAGCAGCTCGCCCAGGATCCACGCGAGCCAGAAGAGCCCGAAGGCGAGCGCCATCGCCGAGAGCGTCATCATCACGGCGTTGGTGCGGCGGCGCCGCTTGTAGGCCGGGTTGTCCGCGCTCGCGATCGCCATCGCTAGGTCCGCGTCCCTTCGGCGCGCGCGAGCCGGATCAGCAGCAGCTTGGAGGCCGCGAGCACGACGGTGGTGATGAGGAAGAGGATGAGGCCCAGCTCGATGAGCGCGGAGGTGTACACCTCGCCCACCGCCTCGTTGAACTCGTTGGCGAGGGCCGATGCGATCGAGTTGCCGGGCATGAAGAGCGAGGCGCTGAACTCGTGCGCGTTGCCGATCACGAAGGTGACCGCCATCGTCTCGCCCAGCGCGCGGCCCAGGCCCAGCATGATGCCGCCGATCACGCCGACCTTGGTGTAGGGAAGCACCACGCTGCGGACGACTTCCCAGGTGGTCGAGCCCAGGCCGTAGGCGGATTCCTTGAGCATCGCCGGCACCAGCTCGAACACGTCGCGCATCACCGCCGTGATGAACGGGATCACCATCACCGCGAGGATGATTCCCGCCGCGAGCATGCCGATGCCCATCGGCGGGCCGGAGAAGAGGATGGCGAGGCCCGGCACCTTGCCCAGCGTATCGGCGAGGAAGGGCTCGACGTGGTCCTGGAAGACGGGCGCGAACACGAAGAGCCCCCACATCCCGTAGATGATGCTCGGGATCGCGGCGAGCATCTCGATCGCCGTGCCGAGGGGCCGGCGCAGCCACACCGGCGAGAGCTCGGTGAGGAAGACGGAGATGCCGAAGCTCACCGGGATCGCGATCGCGAGCGCGATGGCGGAGGTGAGCACCGTGCCGTAGATCGGCACCAGCGCGCCGAAGTTCTCCTGCACCGGGTCCCATTGCGCGCTGGCGAGAAAGCCCGGGCCGAACTTGCGGATCGCCGGCATGCTGCCCACCACCAGCGAGACGAGGATCGCGGCGAGCAGGCTGAAGACCGCGAACGCGAAGAACCGCGTGAGGTTGCGGAACAGCGCGTCCATGAGCGCGTTGTTGCGGAGCACGGGAGGCCTGGGCGTAAAAGCGGCGACCGCGGACGGTTCCGCGGTCGCGAGGGCCCTATTATCCGGCACTGCGCTCATGGGCGAGAGCGCCGGCGTCAGATGACCGGCTTGCCGGACGAATCCTTGATCTCTTTCCAGTTCGACTCGATCAGCTTCGCGACGCTCGCGGGCATCGGCACGTAGTCGAGCGACTCGGCGATCCTGCCGCCGTTCGCGTACGCCCATTGGAAGAACTCGAGCAGCTGCTTTTCCTGTGCCGGGTTGTCGGACGCGGTGTGCACGAGGATGAACGTGGCCCCGGCGATCGGCCATGCGCCCCTGCCCGGCGCGTCGGTGAGCATGAGGTTCATGCCGGGCGCCTTGCTCCAGTCCGCGCCCGCGGCCGCCGCCTGGAAGGACTGCGCGTTGGGCGACACGTACTCGCCTTCCTTGTTCTGCATCACCGCATACGTCATGTGGTTCTGCAGCACGTACGCGTACTCGACGTAGCCGATCGCGCCGTTGATGCGCTGCACGTACGAGGCGACGCCCTCGTTGCCCTTGCCGCCGACCCCGGTGGGCCAGTTGATCGAGGTGCCCTTGCCGACCTTCGACTGCCACTCGGGGCTCACCTTCGAGAGGTAATCGGACCAGATGTAGGTCGTGCCCGAGCCGTCGGAGCGATGCACGACGGTGATCGCGGTGTCCGGAAGGTTCACGTGCGGGTTGAGCTGCTTCACCGCCGCGTCGTTCCACTTCTTCACCTTGCCGAGGTAGATGTCGCCCAGCACCGCGCCCGTGAGCCTCAGCTCGCCCGGCTTCACGCCCTTCAGGTTCACGGTCGGGATCGCGCCGCCGATGCACGTCGGAAACTGCTGCAGCCCGTCCTTTTTCAGGTCTTCGACGGTGAGCGGCATGTCCGAGGCGCCGAAATCGACCGTCTTGGCGATGATCTGCTTGATCCCGCCGCCCGAGCCGATCGACTGGTAGTTGAGGCCGACTCCGGTCTTCTCCTTGTACGCCTCGGCCCACTTCGAGTAGATCGGGTAGGCGAAGGTGGAGCCGGCGCCGGTGATGTCGTTCGCGGCGAAGGCCGGGGCCGCCAGGGCCGCCACGGCCACGCTGGCCGCGGCGAGCATGCGTTGTGCGCGCATTCGCTTCTCTCCATTTTGGTCGTCGGGGTGACCGAGCCAATGTACGCAGGGGCGATGACGGTTTCGTGACGGCGGGCCGCTACGCCGCGGCGGCCCGCCGCTTCTCGGCCTGGCGGTCGAAGCGCTGCTGCGCCTGCATCACCTCGGGCGCATGCGTCTCGGTCCAGGCCTTGATGTCGTCGAGCACCTTCACCAGCGAACGGCCGAGCGGCGTGAGGCTGTACTCCACGCGCGGCGGCACCTCGGCGTAGATCCTTCGCGAGACGAGTCCCAGGCGCTCGAGGTCGCGCAGGGTCTGCGTGAGCGCCTTCTGCGTGACGCCCTGGACGCGCCGGCGCAACTCGTTGAAGCGCGTGGTGTCTTCCGTGAGCACCGACAGCACCAGCACGGTCCATTTGTTCGCGACGCTCGCGAGGATCGCGCGCGCGGGGCAGCTCGCGGAAAAGGCGTCGAAGCGTTTCATCGGTATCCTCGGGGAACCTAGGGCGCGTTCGATATCCTACTTCACAGCGGATACCGTGGACCAGTATATTCGCCCCTCCCCACAAACGACAACCGGAGAACACGCATGAAGCTCTACTACGCGCCGGGAGCCTGCTCCCTCTCCCCGCACATCGCGCTGCGCGAGGCGGGAATCCCGTTCGATCTCGTGAAGGTGGACACCAGGTCGCACCAGTACGACGGCGGCGGCGATTTCTATTCGGTGAACGGGAAGGGCTACGTGCCCGTGCTCGAGCTCGACGGCGGCGAGCGCCTCACCGAGGGACCCGCGATCGTGCAGTACATCGCCGACCGCAAGCCCGATGCGGGCCTCGCGCCGAAGCCGGGCACGCTCGAGCGCGTGCGGCTGCAGGAGTGGCTGAACTTCCTCACCTCCGAGATCCACAAGACCTTCTCGCCGCTCTTCTCGGCGGAGACCCCCGAGGATTACAAGCCGGTCGCGAGGAAGAAGCTCGCGGGCCGCTTCGACTGGCTCTCGAAGCAGCTCGATGGCCGCCAACACCTGCTGGGCGAGCGCTTCACGGTGGCCGATGGCTATCTCTTCGTGCTCCTCGGCTGGACGAACCACGTCGGCATGAAGCTCGAGGACTGGCCGGTGCTCAAGTCCTGGCGCGAACACATCGCCAAGCGGCCCGCGGTGCAGGCGGCCCTCAAGGCGGAGGGGTTGATCCAGTAACGCGGTAGCGCGCCATGCGAAAATGGGGTCAGATTACTTTTCCGGCGGCGGAAAAGTAATCTGACCCCATTTTCGATATGGACCCTTCGATTCCCCGGCAGGTCGGCGATCCGCACGATCCGGATTCGGATCCGCTCGAGACGCGCGAGTGGGTGGAGGCGCTCGACGCGCTGATCGAATCCGAGGGGCCGGACCGCGCGACGTTCCTGCTGCGCCGCCTGCTGCAGCAGGCGCGGGCGCGCCGCGTGCCGCTCCCGCAGGTGCTCGCGACCCCGTACGTGAACACCATCGGGCTCGCCGAGCAGCCGCCCTACCAGGGCAACCTCGAGATCGAGGCGCGCATCTCGGCGCTGGTGCGCTGGAACGCGCTCGCGATGGTGGTGCGCGCGAACCGTGCGAGCGGCGAGCTGGGCGGGCACATCGCGAGCTACGCCTCGGCCGCCGACCTCTTCGAGGTGGGTTTCAACCATTTCTTCCGCGCCGGCGAACGGGGCGACCTGGTGTACTTCCAGCCGCACTCCGCGCCGGGCCTCTACGCGCGCGCGTTCCTCGAGGGGCGCCTCACCGAGGAGCAGCTCGACAACTATCGGCGCGAGACCGGCGGCAACGGCCTCTCGTCGTATCCGCATCCGTGGCTGATGCCGGGCTTCTGGCAGTTCCCCACCGGCTCGATGGGCATCGGTCCGCTCTTCGCGATCTACCAGGCGCGCTTCATGCGCTACCTCGCGCAGCGCGCCATCGTGGATACGCGCGGCCGCAAGGTCTGGGCGTTCGTGGGCGACGGCGAGATGGACGAGCCCGAATCCCTCGCCGGGCTCTCGATCGCCGCGCGCGAGAAGCTCGACAACCTCGTGCTGGTGGTGAACTGCAACCTGCAGCGCCTCGACGGTCCCGTGCGCGGCAACGGCTCCATCGTGCAGGAGCTGGAGGGCCTCTTCGCCGGCGCCGGCTGGAACGTGATCAAGCTCCTCTGGTCGAGCGACTGGGATCCGCTCTTCGCGCGCGACGTGCACCAGTGGCTCGAGAAGCGCTTCCTCGAGACGGTGGACGGGGAATTCCAGACCTATGCCGCGACCGACGGCCGCTTCAACCGCGAGCACTTCTTCAACAAGTACCCGGAGCTGCAGCAGCTCGTCGAGCACCTTTCCGACGACGACATCGACCGCCTGCGCCGCGGCGGCCACGATCCGGTGAAGATCTTCTCCGCCTACTGGCACGCGATGCGCCACGAGGGCCAGCCCACGGTGATCCTCGCGATGACCAAGAAGGGCTACGGCATGGGCACGGCGGGCCAGGGACGCATGACGACGCACCAGCAGAAGAAGCTCGACAGCGCGGAGCTCCTCGCCTTCCGCGACCGCTTCGCGCTGCCGCTCGCGGATGCCGCGTGCGACGCGTGCGAGTTCGTGCGTCCGGCGCGCGAGTCGCCCGAGATGGCGTACCTGCACGCGCGGCGCGAGAAGCTGGGCGGCTACCTGCCGGCGCGCGTGACGAAGGCGGAACCGCTCGCGACCCCGCCGGCCGCGTCGTTCGCGAAGTTCGCCCTGGAAGCGGCCGGCAAGGAGATGTCGACCACCGTGGCCTTCGTGCGCATGGCCGGCGCGCTCCTGCGCGATGCCTCGATCGGCAAGCGCATCGTGCCGATCATCGCCGACGAGGCGCGCACCTTCGGCATGGCCGACCTCTTCCGGCAGATCGGCATCTACTCGCCCATCGGCCAGCTCTATCAGCCCGAGGACCAGCACCAGCTCTCGTACTACAAGGAGGCGGTGGACGGCCAGATCCTCGAGGAGGGCATCAACGAGGCGGGCGCGATCGCCTCCTGGGTGGCCGCGGCGACCAGCTACTCCGCGCACGGCGTCGCGATGCTGCCGATGTACATCTACTACTCGATGTTCGGCTTCCAGCGCGTGGGCGACGCGATCTGGGCCGCCGCCGATTCGCGCTCGCGCGGCTTCCTCTTCGGCGCGACCGCCGGGCGCACCACGCTCTCCGGCGAGGGGCTGCAGCACGAGGACGGCACGAGCCACCTCGTCGCCTCGACGATTCCCAATTGCCGCGCGTACGACCCGGGGCTCGCGTGCGAGCTGGCGGTGATCCTCGAGGACGGGATGCGCCGCATGCTCACGGAGCACGAGGACGTCTTCTACTACGTGACGCTCATGAACGAGGTCTACCCGCAGCCCTCGCTTCCCGAGGGGGCGGGCGAAGGGATCCTGCGCGGGATGCATCGGCTGCGGGACGCCGGCAAGCCCGCTTCCGCGCCGCCCGGCTTCGCGCGCAAGCAGAAGGTGAGGCTCCTCGGCGCCGGCACGATCCTGCAGGAAGCGCTCGCCGCGGCCGAGCTCCTCGAGAACGACTGGGGCGTGGGCGCGGAGGTGTTCTCGGTGACGAGCTTCACCGAGCTGCGCCGCGCGGCGATGGCGATTTCGCGTGAGGAACGCCTCGCGGCCCGGCAATCCCGCGAAGCGGGCCCTCGAGCGATGCAGTCCGGGGACGGGAATCGATCGTGGATCGAGCAACAGCTGCCCCAATCCGGCGCTCCCGTGATCGCCGCATCCGACTACGTGAGCGCGGTGGCCGACCTCATCCGGCCCTGGATCCGCGATACCTACGTGGTGCTCGGCACCGACGGCTTCGGGCGCAGCGACACGCGCGCGAGCCTGCGCCGCTTCTTCGAGGTCGACCGGCATTCGATCGTGGTCGCCGCGCTTTCCGCGCTCGGCGACCGGCGCCTGGCCGACGCCGCGAAGCGCTACGGCATCGATTCGTCATCCGCCCCGCCCTGGACGCGGTGAGGGGACGTACCCCGTTTTCTCTTAGGCGGAACGTGCGTTCCGCCTAAGAGAAAACGGGGTACGTCCCCGGTTTACTGCCGGTCGAACTTGGTCGAGAGCACGAGCGAGCTCTGCGTCGAGACCACGCCCGGCAGGGCGCCGATGGCATCGAGCACCTGGTCGATCTCCTCGGTCGACTCGCCCTCGACGAACGCGAGGTTGTCGAACGCGCCGGAGATCGAGTAGACCGCGCGCACCTGCGGGATCTCGCGCAGCGCCTTCACCACCGCCTCGCCGCGCTTGGCGTCGATGCGCAGCAGCACGTGCACCCGGAACATGCGTCCCTGGATGCGCGGATGCAGCCGCACGGTGTAGCCCGCGACGATGCCATTCCTCTGCAGGCGCTTCAGCCGCTCGACCACCGTGGTGCGCGCGACGCCCAGCGCGCGCGCGAGCGCCGCCGTGGAAAGCCGCGCGTCCTCCTTGAGGAGCGCCACGAGCTTGCGGTCGCTCGCATCGAGCGGATTGGCGGATCGTCGCATATGCTCGTCGAAACGTCGAAATCTTGCCGTTGGATCGTCAGTCTAATCGCTTCAAATTGACATTGCCAGCGGGTACAGTGGGTACATCCCTCTGCGGCGGCAGGAGACGGTCATGGGCACGGCGATGAAGGTGGTCCTCGCGGGCGCCGGCAAGATCGGCGAGGCGATCGTGGCGCTGCTGTGCGAAAGCGGCGACTACGAGCTCACGGTCGTCGACCAGGATGCGGCGCGCCTGGAGCCCTGGAAGCTCTTCCACCAGACCCGCATGTGCACGCTCGGCGATCCGGTCGAGCTCGCCTCGATCCTCGCGGGCCACGACGCGGTGATCTCCGCGTGCCCCTATTTCCTCACGCCGGCGATCGCCGCCGCCGCGCGTGCCGCGGGCGTGCACTATTTCGACCTCACCGAGGACGTGGAGAGCACGCGCGCGGTGAAGCGCCTGGCGGAAGGCGCGGCCACCGCGTTCGTGCCGCAATGCGGCCTCGCGCCGGGCTTCATCTCCATCGCGGCGCACGGGGCCACGCGCGGCTTCGAGCGCCTTCGCGACGTGCGCATGCGCGTGGGCGCGCTCCCGGTCTATCCCAGCAACGCGCTCAAGTACAACCTCACGTGGAGCACCGACGGGCTCATCAACGAGTACTGCAATCCGTGCGAGGCGATCGTGGACGGGCGCCTCATGGAGGTGCCGGCGCTCGAGGAGGTGGAGGAGTTCTCCCTCGACGGCGTGACCTACGAGGCGTTCAACACCTCGGGCGGGCTCGGGACACTCTGCGAGACGCTCGCCGGACGCGTCGAACGCCTCGACTACAAGACGGTGCGCTATCCCGGCCACCGCGACATCGTGAAGATCCTCATCCAGGACCTGCGGCTCGGCCAGCATCGCGCGCTGCTGCGCGACGTGTTCGAGGCGGCGATCCCGATGACCACGCAGGACGTGGTGCTGGTGTTCGTGACGGTGACCGGGTACAAGGAGGGCCGGCTGGTGCAGGAGACGTTCGTGCGCAAGATCTACGGCGGGCGCGTGAACGGGCGGTTCCTCTCGGCCATCCAACTCACCACCGCCGCGGGAGTGTGCGCGATGCTGGACCTCGTTCGCGAAGGCCGCATCCGCGGCCGCGGATTCGTACGACAGGAGGAGGCGACCCTTGAGGACTTTCTCGCCAACCGGTTCGGCGGCCACTACGCCGGCGACGGCCTCGCCGGAACCCACCCGGAGCCGCGAAGGGCCCAGCCCCGGATCGCCGCCTGAGCGCGCGCGCCGCCTTTGCACGGCGCTCGGCGTCGACCTCGAGCGCTTCGAGGGCGTGGGGCTCGAGGCGCGCACGCCGATCACCGGCGAGGTCGTCGCGAGGCTGAAGGCGCACGAGGCGTCGCAAGTCCGCGCTGCGATCGAGCGCGCGCACGAAGCGTTCCTCGCCTGGCGGCTCGTGCCCGCGCCCCGGCGCGGCGAGGTCGTGCGCGCATTCGGCGAGCGGCTGCGCGAGGCGAGGCACGAGCTGGGCGAGCTGGTCTCGATCGAGGCGGGGAAGATCCGCTCCGAGGGCGCGGGCGAGGTGCAGGAGATGATCGACATCTGCGACTTCGCGGTGGGACTCTCGCGGCAACTGCACGGCCTCACCATCGCCTCGGAGCGTCCGGGCCACCGCATGATGGAAACGTGGCACCCGCTCGGCGTGTGCGGCGTGATCACCGCGTTCAACTTTCCGGTCGCCGTGTGGGGCTGGAACGCGGCGCTCGCGCTCGTCTGCGGTGATACCGTGGTGTGGAAGCCTTCCGAGAAGACACCGCTCACGGCGCTCGCGTGCCAGGCGTTGCTCGAACGCACGCTCGCCGCATTCGGCGATCTTCCGCAGGCGGTGAGCCACGTCGTGCTGGGCGGCCCTACCGTGGGAGAGGCGCTGGTGCAGAGCGAGCGCGTGCCGCTCGTGAGCGCGACGGGCAGCACGCGCATGGGCACGCTGGTGGCTCCGCGCATCGCCGCGCGCTTCGGCCGCGCGATCCTCGAGCTCGGCGGCAACAATGCGGCGATCGTGGCGCCCAGCGCGGACCTGGACCTCGCCGTGCGCGCGATCGCCTTCTCGGCCGTGGGCACCGCGGGACAACGCTGCACGTCGCTCCGCCGCCTGATCGTGCACGAGTCGATCCGTGAGGCGCTCGTCTCCCGGTTGAAGCGCGCCTACGCGTCGCTTCCCGTCGGCGATCCGCTCGCCGACGGCACGCTCGTGGGCCCGCTCATCGACCGCGCGGCGTTCGAGGCGATGCAGGCCGCGCTCGCCGCGGCGCAGGGCGAGGGCGCCCGCGTCACCGGCGGCGAACGCAGGCTCGAGGCGCAGGCGCCCGGCGCGTACTACGTCTCGCCCGCGATCTGCGAGGCCGAGCGGCAAGGCGAGGTCGCGCGCCGCGAGACGTTCGCGCCGATCCTGCACGTGATGCCTTACCGCGAGATTTCCGAGGCGATCGCGCTGCAGAACGACGTGCCGCAGGGGCTCGCGTCGAGCATCTTCACCGCCGACCTGCGCGAGGCGGAGCGCTTCGTGTCGGCCGCGGGAAGCGATTGCGGCATCGCCAACGTGAACATCGGCCCGAGCGGCGCGGAGATCGGCGGCGCCTTCGGCGGCGAGAAGCAGACCGGCGGCGGGCGCGAATCCGGCAGCGACGCGTGGAAAGCCTACATGCGCCGCGCCACCAACACCATCAACTACTCGAATGCGCTGCCCCTCGCCCAAGGCGTGAAGTTCGACATCTAAAGCCGGGGACGTACCCCGTTTTCTCTTAGGCGGAACGCATCGGTAGCTAAGAGCCGTTCCGCCTAAGAGAAAACGGGGTACGTCCCCAAGCGATGCGGTAGATCGCGCCCGCCTGGTCGTCGGAGACGAGGAGCGCGCCGTCGGGCATCTGCTGCACGTCGACGGGACGGCCCCAGTTGGAGTTGGCGCGCTCGTCGAGGAAGCCCTCGAGGAACGGCTGCACGTCGACCACCTTGCCGTTCTCGATCCGCGCGGTGACCACGCGGTAGCCGCTCTTCCTCGTGCGGTTCCACGATCCGTGCTCGACGATGAACGCGCGGTCGCGATACTCGGCCGGGAACATCGCGCCGGTATAGAAGCGCATGCCGAGCGCGGCCACGTGCGCGCCCAGCTTCGCGGCGGGCGGCGTGAACTCGCTGCATGAACGCTTCCTGCCGAACTCGGGATCGGGCGTGTCGCCCTGGTGGCAGTACGGGTAGCCGAAGTTCATCCCGGGCTTCGGCGCATGGTTCAGCTCGTCCGAGGGCATGTCGTCGCCCATCAGGTCGCGGCCATTGTCGGTGAACCACAGCTCCTTCGTGCGCGGGTCCCAGTCGAAGCCCACGCTGTTGCGGATGCCGCGCGCATAGATCTCCATGGCGGAGCCGTCGGGCTTCAGCCGCGTGATCGACGCATAGGGATCGGGCGGCTCGCAGATGTTGCACGGCGCGCCCACGGGCACGTAGAGCCAGCCGTCGGGGCCGAAGCGGATGAATTTCCAGCCGTGGTGGCGATCGTGCGGATACTTGTCATACACCAGCGTGGGCTTCGGCGGCTTCGGCAGGTGCGACTCGATCGCGTCGTAACGCCACACCTTGTCCACCTCGGCGACGTACAGCGCGCCGTCCTTCACCGCGACGCCGTTCGGCATGTTCAAGCCGCTCGCGATCGTCTCGACGCGGGTCGCCTTGCGCCCATCGTTGGCGATCGCGTAGACCTCGCCCTCGCCGATCGTGCCGACGAAGAGCGTGCCCTTGTCGCCCAGCGCCATCGAGCGCGCGCCGGCCACGTTCCCGGCGAACACCGAGACCTCGAACCCCGGGGGCACCTTGAGGCGCGCGAGGTCGATGCGCGCGTGCGCGGCGCAGGAAGCGGCGAGCATGGAGGCGAGTGCGGCGGCGGCGAGCTTCATGGCGTTTCCTTCGCGAGGATTGCGGCTTGGACGCGGGCGCGGAGCGCGACGTTCCTCAACGGACCGCGAGTTTGAGGATCGCGGCGCAGGCGAGCGCGAAAAAGGCGCCGGCCCAGAACGTCGCCGCCGGTCCGACGAAGCTCCACAGCGCGCCCGCGAGCGCGCTCGCGACGAGCATCGCGATGCCGCTCGCGAGATTGAAGACGCCGAACGCGGTGCCGCGCAGCTCGACCGGGGCCGCCTGGGCCACCATGGCGGAGAGCACGCCCTGCGTGAATCCCATGTGCAATCCCCACAGCGCGATGCCGATCCATGCGACGGCGAGATGGCCGGCCGATGCGAGCGCGACATCGGAGGCGACCAGGAACGCCACGCCCCAGAAGAGCAGCGTCCGCGGCGCCATGCGATCGGCGAGCCGGCCCACCGGATAGGAAACGAGCGCATAGACGACGTTCATCACCACCAGCACCGCCGGAGCGTAGGCCTCGCCGAGGCGGAGGTCGGCCGCGCGCAGGACGAGAAAGGCCTCGCTGAAGCGCGCGAGGGTGAGCGCCGCGCCCGCCGCGGTGACTCCCCAGAATCCGCCACCCAGCGCTCGCAAGGTGTCGCGATCGAAACGCACCTCGCCCTTCCGCGTGCGGGATCCGCGCGCGGGCGCCTGCGGCTCGCGCACGCCGAACGCGATGAGCAGGAACGACGCGATGGCCGGGATCACCGCAACCCAGAACACGGCGCGGAAGTCGTCCCGCCACGCGAGCATGAGGGCGATCGCGAAAAGCGGCCCGGCGAAGGCGCCCACCGTGTCGAGCGATTGGCGCAGGCCGAACGCCGCCCCTCGGATCTCCGGCGGCGCGAGGTCCGCGATCAGCGCGTCGCGCGGCGCTCCGCGAATCCCCTTGCCGATGCGATCGACGAAGCGCGCGAGGAACACGAGGCCCGGCCCGGTCGCGAGCGCGAAGAGCGGCTTGGTGAACGCGGCGAGGCCGTAGCCCGCCGCGGCGATCGCCTGGCGCTTGCGCCAGCGATCCGAGAGCGCGCCCGAGAACACCTTCACGATGAGCGCGGTCGATTCCGCGATGCCCTCGATCAGGCCCACGACGAGGGCGCTCGCGCCGAGCACCGCGGTGAGATACACCGGCAGCAGCCCGTGGATCATCTCCGAGGAGACGTCCATCAGCAGGCTCACGAAGCCCAGGATCCACACGCCGCGCGCAATGGCGGGGGAAGGTTTGCTCATCGAGGGTGGAGCGCTGGTCCGCGCGGTCGCCGGCTCAGGCCCCGTGGCGCGAAAGCGCCCATGCTACATGCTCCCGCACCAGCGCCGAAGGATGGTCCGCGCGCGAGCGCAATGCGGCGACGATGCCGGGCGTGGTCGGCGCATTGCCGAGCGCCACCGCGATGTTGCGCAGCCACCGCTCGTGCCCGATGCGCCGGATCGCGGAGCCCTCGAAGCGCCGGCCGAATTCCTCCTCGCTCCAGGCGAAGAGGTCGACCAGGCGCGCGTGGTCGAGTCCGTTGCGCACCGTGAAGTCGGGCTCCGCCGCGGTCTTCGCCCACTTGTTCCACGGGCATACGAGCTGGCAATCGTCGCAGCCGTAGATGCGGTTGCCCAGGAGCGGCCGCAGCTCTTCCGGAATCGATCCGTGGTGCTCGATGGTGAGATACGAAATGCAGCGGCGCGCGTCGAGCTGGTAGGGTGCGACGATGGCTTCCGTCGGGCAGATGTGGATGCAGCGCTCGCAGGTGCCGCAATGCGCGCTCGCCGCGGCATCGCGCTCGAGGTCCAGCGCGACGAAGAGCTCGCCCAGGAAGAAGAGCGAGCCCGCGTCGCGCGAGAGGAGCAGCGTGTGCTTGCCGCGCCAGCCGAGCCCCGCGCGCGCGGCGAGCGCGACCTCCATCACCGGCGCGCTGTCGGTGAACACGCGGTAGGCGAAGGGACCCAGCTCCGCGGTCATGCGATCGGCGAGCGCCTGCAGCTTCGCGCGCAGCACCTTGTGGTAGTCGCGGCCGAGGGCATAGCGCGAGACGAACGCGCCCTCGCCGTCCTCGAGCGCCTGCCACGAATCGCGCGCGTCGGGCGCGCGATAGTTGAGCCGCGCGGTGATGATCGACAGCGTGCCCGGCACGAGCTCCGCGGGCCGCGCGCGGCGTGCGCCGTGGCGCGCCATATAATCCATCTCGCCGTGCCAGCCGCGCCCGAGCCATTCGAGGAGGCGCGCTTCCTCCCGGGCGAGATCGGTTCCCGCGATCGCGATCGCGTCGAAGCCGAGGCCGCGGCCCCACTGCTTCACGCGATCCTCGATCGAGACACTTTCCGCCGCGACGTTCATCCCTCGATGGTAGCGCCGAAAACCTGGCTTCCCGACGAGGCCGCGACGCTCGCGCTGGGCGCCGCGTTCGCCCAGTGCCTCGAGCCCGGCCTGATCGTCTACCTGCGCGGCGACCTCGGCGCCGGCAAGACCACGCTCGCGCGCGGCATCTTGCGCGGCCTCGGATACACGGGCCCGGTGCGAAGCCCCACCTACACGCTGGTTGAACTTTATGAGGTTTCGAGGTTAGACTTGCATCACTTTGATTTTTATAGGTTCCATGACCCGAGGGAATGGATCGACGCGGGCTTCCGGGAGAGCTTCGACGATCGGAGCGTGAGCCTGATCGAATGGCCGGAGAAAGCGGCGGGATCGGTGCCGCCCGCGGATCTCGAAATCACGCTGCAGGCGAGCGCCTCCGGGCGCAGCGCGAGCTTCACGCACCACTCCGTGCGCGGGCAGAAGTGCCTCGTGCGGCTCACCGAGCGTTTCCCGATTTCCTCTTCGGCTTCCTGAAGTACGTCGTCCTCGCTGCGCTCCTCGCCGCCGCCGATCCCGCGTTCTGCGCCGAGGCGATCCTCGCCGCGCGCGTGTGGCCCGCCCAGGAGTACACGCGCGTCACGCTCGAGAGCGCGCACGCGATCCGCGAGCACCACTTCTCGCTCGACGATCCCGCTCGCCTGGTGGTCGACCTCGAAGGCGTGGAGCTGGGTCCCGAGCTCAAGGCGCTCGCTTCGAAAGTCGGCGGCGGCGATCCGTACATCCGGGAAGTTCGCGTCGGGCTCAACCGGCCGAACGTGGTGCGAGTGGTCTTCGACCTGCGCACCGAGGTGAAGCCGTCGATCTTCCCGCTCGCGCCCGCGGGCGAGTACCGCAACCGGCTCGTGATCGACCTCTATCCCGCGAAGCCCGCCGATCCGCTGCTCGCGCTGGTCGCGCCGAAGCCCGATGCGATCGGGGAGGTGGCGCGGGGAGCGGCTGCTGCGAAGGACGCCACGGACGTCGCGAAAGAGAGCGCGAAGGACCCTTCGAAGGACGCATCGAAGGACGCTGCCGCCGCGAAGGGCGCGAAGGCCGACCTGGGCGACGTCGTCGCGCTGAATGTGCCGCGCCTGGACCGGCTGGTGATCGTCGCGATCGACGCGGGGCACGGCGGCGAGGACCCGGGTGCGCACGGGCGCGGCGGCACGCGCGAGAAGAACGTCACGCTCGCGATCGCGCGCCGCCTCAAGGCGATGATCGACAAGGAGCCGGACATGCGTGCGGTGCTCACGCGCGACGGCGACTACTTCGTCCCGCTCGCCCAGCGCGTCGCCAAGGCGCGGCGCATGCACGCCGACCTCTTCGTCTCGATCCACGCCGACGCCTGGGTGCGGCGCGATGCGCGCGGCTCCTCCGTGTTCGCGTTGTCCGAGCGCGGCGCGACTTCCGCCGCCGCGAGGCTCCTCGCGCAGAGCGAGAACGCATCGGACCGCATCGGCGGCGTCGACCTCGGCGCGCAGGACCCGGTGCTCGCGCGCACGCTCCTCGACCTTTCGCAGACCGCGACGATCAGCGACTCGCTCAAGCTCGGACGGGCGGTGCTGAACGAGCTGGGCGACGTGAACGACCTGCACAAGGAGCGCGTGGAGCAGGCGGGCTTCGCGGTGCTCAAGGCGCCCGACATCCCGTCGATCCTGGTCGAGACCGCCTTCATCTCGAATCCGGACGAGGAGAAGCGGCTCAAGGACTCGGCCTACCAGGAAAAGATCGCCGGCGCGATCCTCGGCGGCCTCAAGCGCTACCTCGCGCAGAACCCGCCGCTCGCGCGCCCCAACCTCGCGTCCAGAGGCTGAAAAACGGGACACATTGGAAAAGGGGTCAGATTACTTTTTCGGTCGGTCGAGGAGCGGGTCGACGGTTTCGATGAAAAAGATAATCTGACCCCTTTTCCGCCTTTCAGTCGGCGGCGCTTTGGGCTTCGAGGTGCGCCGCGCCCTGGGCTTTCAGCATCGCGGTCGCCTCGAGCGCCGTCACGGGCTTGGAGAAGAGATAGCCCTGGAACGCCTCGCAATGGTTCACGCGCAGGAACTCGAGCTGCTGGCGCGTCTCCACGCCCTCGGCGATCACGCGCAGCTTGAGGCGCTTCGCCATCGCGATGATCGCCTCGGTGATGAGGGCGCTCGAGACGTCCTGGGGCACGTTCATGATGAACGAGCGGTCGATCTTCATGCTCGAGGCCGGCAGCCGCGTGAGCTGGCCGAGCGACGAATAACCCACGCCGAAGTCGTCCACGGCGACCTGCATGCCGACCGCGCGCAGCTGCGCGAGGGTCTCGATCGACTGCTCGACGTTCCTCATGATCATCGTCTCGGTGATCTCGAGCTCGATGTGGCGCGGGTCGGCGCCGGTATCGCGCACGATCGAGAGCAGCGTGTGCACCAGGCGACGCGACATGAACTGCCGCGGCGAGATGTTGATCGAGATCGTGATCGGCGCGAGGCCCTCGTCCGACCACGCCCGCAGCTGGCGGCACGCGGTGCGGAAGACCCATTCGCCGATCGGCACGATCAACCCGAGCTCCTCGGCGACGAACACGAAATCCTTCGGGAAGATCTCGCCCTTCTGCGGGTCGTTCCAGCGGATGAGCGCCTCCATTCCCGAGATGCGCCCCGTGGCGAGCTCCACCTGCGGCTGGTAGCGCAGGAAGAACTCCTCGTTGTCGATCGCCTTCCTCAGCCGGCTCTCGATCTCCAGGCGCTTGGAGAGCAGGAAGTTCAGGTCGTTGGTGAAGAAGCGCACGGTGTTGCGGCCGGCGTCCTTCGCCTGGTACATCGCGTTGTCGGCGTGCTTGAGGAGCTGGTGCACGTCGGTCGCGTCGTTGGGGTAGTGGCTGATGCCGATCGAGGGCGTCACGTGGATCTCGTGGCCGCCGATCTCCACCGGGCGCGACAGCACCTCGAGGATCTTGTCGGCCACCACGCGCGCGTTCTCGGGCCGCTCGAGGTCGGGCAGGATCACCACGAACTCGTCGCCGCCCTCGCGCGAGACCGTGTCCACCTCGCGCACGCAGGCGACCAGCCGCCGCGCGACGTCCTTCAGGATGAAGTCGCCGGTGTCGTGCCCGAGCGTGTCGTTCACCACCTTGAAGCGGTCGAGGTCGAGGAACAACACGGCGACGTGGCGCTGCTTGCGGCGGGCGGCCATGATCGCCTGGTTCAGGCGGTCCTGCATGAGGCGGCGGTTGGGCAGGCCCGTGAGCGCGTCGTGGTGCGCCATGTAGTGGATGGTGCGCTCGGTGTTCAGGCGCTCGGTGATGTCCTGCACCAGCGAGGCGAAGCCGGTGACCGTGCCCTGCGCGTCCACGAGCGGCGTGTTGTACCACTCGCAGTGGATGGTGCGGCCGTTGCGCGCGGCGTTCACGAGCGTGGTCTTGTTGCCCTCGCCCGACTCGAGGAGCTCGCGGCACATCGCCTCCATGTCCTCGCGCGCGTCGGTCGTGGTGAGCGCGGGGGCGAGCGGCTTTCCCAGCATCTCGTAGGCGGGGAAGCCGAAGATCGCCTCCGCCGCCGGGTTCCACGCGATCACGTGCTGGCGCCGGTCCCACTCCACCACCGCGAGCGGCGTGCTCTCGAAATGCATGCGCAGCTTCTGCGCCGCGAGGAGCTCGCCCTGCTGCGCCTTGAGCCGCTCCGCGTGTTCCTCCACCAGCGCCTCGTTCATGCGCTGCAGGCGGCTCCTCTCGCTCTCGAGCTCGTTCGAGAGCGATTCGCGCGCCTTGCGCGTGGTGAGCGATTCGACCAGCGCGCGGTGCACCCGGGCATGCACGTAGGGCAGCACCATCGCGAGGACCAGGATCATGCCCGAGAGGAACATCTGGTTGCGCTCGCCGGAGCGCCCGAGCGTCACCGCGAGCGGCACGAGCCCGAGGAACGCCGTGATCTTGTACGCGTAGCGGTGCGGCGCGTAGTAGGCGACCGCGCCCGTCATGAGCAGCACCACCAGCATCACCACCGAGAGCCGCTGCACGATGCGCGTGGATTCGGGAAGGAGCACCGTGCCGATCGCCATCCAGCAAAGCCCCGCGAGCACGGTGCCGAGCAGGAAGCGCCGTTCCCAGTCGCGGATCTCCTCGGCCGCGCGCACCTGTTTGATGAAGGCCTTGTAGAGCAGGTAGCGGCCCACGCCCACCAGCGAAACCGCGACGAACCAGAGGAAGAGCGCGGGCCGCGCGAGGTCCTCCCAGAGGATCGCGCCGAGGATGAAGACCACCAGCAGTGTCGCGAGGTAGCCGACGAGCGAGAACCGGAAGAGGAGCCGGATCTGCTCCGCTTCGAGCGGCGAATCGGTTGCGCGCGACGCGGCCGCCGCCAGGGCGGTCCTTTGCGTAGGGGTCATTCCGCTCCTTGCGGCGGGATCGGTTCGGGGGGACGAAACCGCGCGCCCGGGCAGTGTAACATCCCCTGTGGCCCGAATCCGCAGCCTCCCCGAGCTCCTGGTGAACCAGATCGCCGCCGGCGAGGTGGTCGAGCGGCCCGCCTCGGCCCTCAAGGAGCTCCTCGAGAACAGCCTCGACGCCGGCGCCCGGTCGATCGCGGTGGAGCTCGTCGAGGGGGGCGTGCGGCGGCTGCGCGTGGTGGACGACGGCAGCGGCATCGAGCCGGAGGATCTTCCGCTCGCCGTGGCGCGCTTCGCCACCAGCAAGATCGAGAGCTTGCAAGACCTCGAGCGCGCGGCGACGCTCGGCTTCCGCGGCGAGGCGCTCGCATCCATCGGCGCGGTCGCGCGCCTGGCGATCGCGAGCCGTCGCGAGGGCTCGCGCCATGCATGGCGCATCGCGTGCGAGGCCGGCGTGGTCTGCGTGCCGGAGCCCGCCGCGCTCGCCGCCGGGACCGCCGTCGAGGTCGAGGACCTGTACTTCAACACGCCGGCGCGCCGCAAATTCCTGAAAAGCGAGGCGACCGAATTCGCGCGCTGCGAGGAGGCGTTCTCGCGCATCGCGCTCTCGCGCCCCGCGGTCGCCTTCTCGCTCGCGCACAACGGGCGGCGCAACGCCCATCTTCAACCCGAGGATGCGAGGAGCCGCGCCGCGCGCATCGTCGGCGAGGACTTCGCCTGCGCCGCGGTCGAGGTGCGCTCGGAATCGGCGCGGCTGCGCCTCGAGGGGCTGGTCGCCGCGCCCGGCTTCACGCGCGCGACGCGCGAGGCGCAGTACCTCTTCGTGAACGGCCGCTTCGTGCGCGACAAGGTGGTGGCGCACGCGATCCGCGAGGCGTACGCCGACGTGCTGCACCACGACCGGCATCCGGCCTACGTGCTCTTCCTCGAGCTCGATCCGGCCATCGTCGACGTGAACGTGCATCCCGCGAAGAGCGAGGTGCGCTTCCGCGAGCCCAATGCGGTGCACCAGTTCGTGTTCCATGCGCTGTCGCGCGCGTTGGCAGCACCAATGGCGAAAATCGGGGACGTACCCCAATTTCCGAGCGGGGAGACCGCTCCCGCGGCCGGCGGAAATTGGGGTACGTCCCCGATTTTCGAACAGCAATCCCTCGCCGTCTCCCAACCGCGCGCGGCCTACGAGGCGCTCTTCGCCACCGCGATCGCCGACGAGCGGCGCAGCGAAGCGGCGCCCGCCGCCTGCGCCGCGCCCGCGCTCGGCTACGCGCTCGCGCAGCTGCACGGCGTCTATATCCTCGCGCAGAACGCGGCGGGCCTCGTGATCGTCGACATGCACGCCGCGCACGAGCGCATCCTGTACGAGGGCCTCAAGAGCGCGCTCGACGCCGCGGCGCTCGCCTCGCAGCCGCTGCTCGTGCCGATCGCGATGACCGCCTCGGCCGAGGAGGTGGAAAGCGCGGCCGAGGGCCGTCGCGAGCTGGAGAGCCTGGGCTTCGACGTCGCGGCGGCCGGCCCGCGCGAGCTCGTGATCCGCGCGCTGCCCGCGCTCCTCGCCGACCTCGATGCGACGGGCCTGCTGCGCTCGGTGCTCGCCGAGATGCGCGAGTACGGCGCGAGCCGCGTGCTGGTCGAGCGGCGTAACGAGCTCCTCGCGACACTCGCCTGCCACGCCGCGGTGCGTGCCAACCGCAATCTCACGGTCACCGAGATGAACGCGCTCCTGCGGCAGATGGAGGACACCGAGCGCGCGGGCAGCTGCAACCACGGGCGTCCCACCTGGGTGCAGTTCGCGATGGCGGACCTCGACCGGCTGTTCCTGCGGGGGCGGTGAAGGCGGTCTTCCTCCTCGGGCCCACGGCGAGCGGGAAGACCGCGGTCGCGCTGGCGCTCGCCGAGCGCTTCGCCGCGGAGATCGTGAGCGTCGATTCGGCGCAGGTCTACCGCGGCATGGACATCGGCACGGCGAAGCCCGATCCGGCGACGCTCGCGCGCGTGCCGCACCATCTCGTGGACATCCTCGACCCGACCGAGTCGTATTCCGCGGGACGCTTCCGCGCGGACGCCGAGCGGGCCATCGCCGCAATCGAGCGGCGCGGCCGGCTTCCCATCGTCGCCGGCGGCACCATGCTCTACTTCCGCGCGCTCATGGGCGGCCTCGCGGAGCTGCCGCCGGCGCAGCCGCAGGTACGCGCCCACATCGAGGCGCGCGCCGCGGAGCAGGGATGGCCGCGGCTGCATGCGGAGCTCGCGCGTCTCGATCCGGGAAGCGCGGCGCGCATCGAGCCCACCGACGCGCAGCGCATCCAGCGCGCGCTCGAGGTGCATTACCACACCGGCAGGCCGCTCTCCGAGCACCATCGCGAGGCGACGGCCGCGCCGGCCGACATCGAGGCGCTCGCCCTCTCGCTCGAACCTTCCGAGCGCGCGGTCCTGCACCAACGCATCGCGCAGCGCTTCCGCGCGATGCTCGAGGCGGGGCTCGTCGAGGAGCTCGAGGCATTGCGCGCGCGCTTCGCGCTGCAAGCGGGCCTGCCCTCGATGCGGACGGTGGGCTACCGCCAGGCGTGGGAGACCCTGGAAGGGCTCGCACCCGCGGTGACGCTCGAGGCGCGCGGCATCGCCGCCACGCGCCAGCTCGCGAAGCGCCAGCTCACGTGGCTCCGCGCGATGGGCGAGAAGCCGGGAACGCATCCAGTGGAGCGCTTCGACGCGCTGCGCCCGGATCTCGTGCGCGCGGTGACCGAGCGGGTGGAGCGCTTCGTGGAGCGGCGGCGCTAGCCCTTGCCGCGCGTCTCCTCGATGATCGCGGTCGCGGCGCCCTCGCCCAAGCGGATGTCGATCGCGTCGCCGCGCGCGAGCGCCGCGCTCGAGCGCACCACGTGTCCATCGCGACCGCGGACGATGCTGTAGCCGCGTCCCAGCACGCGCGTGGGATCGAGGTGGCCGAGCGAGGCGCGCAACGCCGCGATCCGGCGCGCGCGCTCCGTCGCCGCGCGCGTGGCGCCGCTCGCGAGCTCGCGCGCCGCCCGCTCGACCTGGCGTCGCTCGGCCGCGACGTCGGGCATCGCCCGGCGCAACCGGCGCGCGTACTGCGCGAGGCGTTCCCGGTCGTGCTGGACGCGCTGCGCCGGCGTGAGCAGGCGGCGCGAGGCGACGTCCAGGCGCTGCCCGGCGGTCTCGACGATGCGCCGCAGGTCGCGCGTGAGCCGGCGACGCACGCCCGCGAGCTGCTCGAGCAGTCCCGCGCGGTCGGGGCTTGCCGCCGTCGCCGCGGCGGTGGGCGTGGCCGCGCGCAGGTCGGCGACGAAATCGGCGATCGAGAAATCGGTCTCGTGCCCGACGCCGCTCACCACCGGCAGGCGGGAGGCGAAGATCGCGCGCGCGACCGCCTCCTCGTTGAACGCCCACAGGTCCTCGAGGCTGCCACCGCCGCGGCAAACGATGAGCACGTCGCAATCGGTGCGCGCATTGGCGAGCGCGATCGCACGCGCCACCTGCGCGCCCGCGCCCTCGCCCTGCACCGGCGCGGGATAGAGCACCACCGGCACCATCGGCGCGCGGCGCGCGAGCGTCGTGAGCACGTCGCGCAGCGCCGCGGCAGCCGGAGAAGTGACGATGCCGATGGCGCGCGGAAAAGCGGGAAGCGGGCGCTTCCTCGCCGATTCGAACAGCCCCTCGGCTTCGAGCTTCGCCTTGAGCTTCTCGAACGCCTCGTAAAGGGCGCCGAGCCCGGCCTTGCGGATCTCCTCCACCACGAGCTGGTAGTTGCCGCGCGGCTCGTAGAGCGTCACGCGCGCGCGCACTTCGACGCGCATCCCGTCCTCGGGCCGGAAGTCGAGGAACTGCGCGCGCGTGCGGAACATCGCGCATTCGATCTGCGCGTTCGGGTCCTTCAGGCAGAAATACCAGTGGCCCGATGCGGCACGTTTTACGTTCGAGAGCTCGCCCGACACCCACAGCACCTCGAACTGGTTCTCGAGCAGCGCACGCACGCGCCGGTTCAGTTCCGTGACAGTGAGAACCGGCGCGATGCCGGGCAGGTCGGGCGTCATGCGGGTCGGAGCGCGTGAATCGGGGTCGTAGGACGGAACGAACTGGCGGCGTAAGACAAGCGGAAAAGGGGCGTAGGACTTTCGGAAAGGGGATTTCCCTCTGGAGGAACGCGAACGCGACTATCCACCGCCCCTGGCGGCCACGGGGGAGCAGCCAAGGGCTGCCTCGAGAGCGATCGCTACAGAGGGAGGGGAAACGGTAAGTCCTTGATCCGCAGGTACAAACACGCTCCGCTCAAAAATTGAGCGGACGAAAGAAAACCCTTTCGGCAACGCCACTTGGAGATGGCGCCGGGAGCCCGTCCACAGGCTTATCCACAGCCTCTGTGGATGATTCGCGACAATGTCGGCGGCGGGCAACAGTGGTTCCTCGATGCCTACAAGAGGGAATTGTGCGCAAGCGTGAAACGAAGCTGCGCAGCGCTGCCGCGCGCGCGGTCCGCGATTGTGCGGCGAACCGTTTCGCGCGCCAAGCGCTTTGTGGCACGCGGCGCAATTTCGCACAAGACCTTGTGGAACGCGCGACGGCCAGCTAAAGTGCGTCGGCATTTCTTGCAGGAGTCGATTCGCACGTGCTGTCGATCATCGAAGCGGCCGGATGGCCGATCTGGCTGATCATCATCGCCTCGGTCATCGCGCTCGCCATCATCGGCGAGCGCTTCTGGTCGCTCAGGACCTCGCTCGTCGCGCCGCGCGGCGTCCTGCCGGCCACCATCCGCGAGTACCAGGCGAAGGGCGTCACGCCCGAGCTCATCGCGCGGCTGCAGCAGGGGCCGCTCATCGGCCGCATCTTCGCCGCCGCGCTGGTGAACGAGAAGAGCTCGCGCGAGGCGATCAAGGACGCGGTGGAGGATAGCGGGCGCGCGGTGGCGCTCGAGCTCGAGCGCTTCCTCACCACGCTCGGCTCCATCGCCACGATCTCGACGCTGCTCGGGCTCTTCGGCACCATCGTGGGCATGATCGAGATCTTCGGCTCGCAGAACCCGACCAGCGGCGCGGGCAACCCCGCGCAGCTCGCGCACGGCATCTCGGTCGCGCTCTACAACACGCTCTTCGGCATCGGCGTGTCGATCCCCGCCGTCATCTTCTACCGCCACTTCCGCAACCGCGTCGACGTGCTGGTGGTGGAAATGGAGAGCCAGGCGATCAAGCTGATCGAGATCCTCCACGGCGAGCGGCGTGCATGAACTTCCGGCGCGGCCGCACGCGCGAGGAGCCGGAGGTGAACCTCATCCCGTTGATCGACGTCCTGGTGGTCGTCCTCATCTTCCTGTTCCTCACCACGACGTACAACCGCTTCGCCGAGCTGCAGATCAACCTGCCGGAAGCCTCGGCGGAGAAGGCGGCGCAGCCGCCGCAGGTGCTGAACGTCGCGGTCGACGCCGCCGGCCGGTACGCGATCAACGGCGTGCCCGCGCCGTACAACGGGCCGGACGCCTTCGCCGAGCGCCTGCGCGACGCCGCCCACGGCGCGAAGGAGCCGGTGATCGCGATCAGCGCGGACGCGCAGGCCACGCACCAGGCGGTGATCAACGTGATGGAAAGCGCGCGCATCGCCGGCTACAACCACATCTCGTTCACCACGCAGAGCCGCCGATGACGCCGGGAGCGGCGCGTCGCTAGAGCGCGGGGGCGCGCGGTGCGGGAGTGGCTCGAATCGGAATGGCAGCGCCGCGGCGGCGGAGCGCTCCTGCTCGCGCCGTTCGCCCTTCTCTTCGCCCTCGCCGTGCGCGTCCGGCGCTTCCTGCATCGGCGCGGCGTGCTGCGTGGCTGGCGCGCGCCCGTGCCGGTGATCGTGGTCGGCAACGTGACCGTCGGCGGCACCGGCAAGACGCCGCTCGTGATCGCGATCGTGGAGCTGCTGCGCAGCCGCGGCTGGAATCCCGGCGTGGTGGCGCGCGGCTATGGGCGCGTGCCCCCGCGCGAGCAGGATCGGCTCGGCGTCGTGCGCGTGCTGCCGGACGTCGCGACGCCCGAGCATTTCGGCGACGAGCCGGTGCTCGTCGCGCGCCGCTTCCGCGTGCCGGTCTACATCTCGCCCGATCGCGTGGCCGCCGTGCGCGCGCTCCTCGACTCCGATCCCGAGGTGAACGTGGTGGTGAGCGACGACGGCCTGCAGCACTACGCGCTCGCCCGCGAGGTGGAGCTCGCGGTGGTGGACGCCGAGCGCGGCTTCGGCAACGGCCTTCCGCTCCCCGCCGGTCCGCTGCGCGAGCCGGTCGCGCGCCTCGCCGAGGTCGACGCGGTGGTCGTGAACGGCGAGGGCGACGTCGCGCTCCCCGCGGTGCGCCGCTTCACCATGCGCTTCGGGCACGAGCGCTTCGTTTCGCTCTCGAACGGCGAGACGCGCTCGCCCGCGGAGCTCGCGGCGGCGCTGCGCGGCCGCCCGGTCGCCGCGCTCGCCGGCATCGGCCATCCGCAGCGCTTCTTCGACCACCTCGCCGCGCTCGGCATCCGCGCGACCGGGCACGCGTTTCCCGACCACTACGCCTACCAGCGGCGCGACCTCAAGCTGCCGGGCGCCGAGGCGATCCTCATGACCGAGAAGGATGCCGTAAAATGCGCGGGCATCGCCGATGCCCGGATGTGGTTCATGCGCATCGAAGCGGTCCTCTCGCCCGGGTTCGACGAATTCCTCACGAGCCGCCTCGCCACCGCCCGCAGGAGCGCCGATGGACCCCAAGCTGCTTGAAATCCTGGTTTGCCCGATCTGCAAGGGCCCGCTCGCGTGGCGCAAGGACGCGCTCGAGCTGGTCTGCAAGGGCGACCGACTCGCCTTCCCGGTGAAGGACGACATCCCCGTGATGCTCGAGGACGAGGCGCGCACGCTCGCGCCCGACGAAGAGCCGTAGCGCGTGGAGGTTCCCGCCTTCCGCGTGGTGATCCCCGCGCGCATGCGCTCGACGCGCCTCGCGCGGAAGATGCTCGCCGACATCGCCGGCAAGCCTCTCGTCGCCTGGGTCGCGGAGCGCGCGCGTGCGAGCGGCGCCGACGATGTCGTGATCGCCACCGACGACGACGAGATCGAGCATGCGGTGCGCGCGTTGGGATGGAAGGCGTGCCGCACCTCCCCGCAGCATCCGACCGGCACCGATCGCCTCGCCGAGGCCGTGGCGCTCCTGGGCTATGCGGACGACGACATCGTGGTGAACGTGCAGGGCGACGAGCCGCTCATCGACCCGCGCCTCATCCGCGCCGTGGCGTGCGAGCTCGCGCGCCATCGCCTCGCCTCGATCGCGACGGCGGTGCATCCGATCGGATCGGCGCAGGCGTTCTTCGATCCGAACGTGGTGAAGGTCGCGATGGACGAGGCGGGGCTCGCGCTCTACTTCTCGCGCGCGCCGATCCCGTACGCGCGCGATGCCTTCGCCGGTTCGCGCGACGCGCTGCCCGCGGATTTTCCCGCGTGGCGCCACATCGGCATCTACGCGTACCGGGTGCGCTACCTGCGCGAGTATTCGCGCCTCGCGCCCACCGCCGCCGAGCGCTTCGAGGCGCTCGAGCAGCTGCGCGCGCTCGGCCACGGGCATCGCATCGCCGTCGCCGTGTGGAACGAAACGCTCGAGCCCGGGGTCGACACGCAGCCCGACCTCGAGCGGGTGCGCCGCCGGCTCGGCGCGTGAGCCCGGCCCTCTCCGGGGCTACGGAAAGAGCGAGGCCTCCCGCTATAATGGCGGGCTGACAAGATCGGACCCAAGCGCGATGCGTTTGATTCTGCTGGGCGGACCGGGCGCGGGCAAGGGCACGCAGGCCGTCTACATCACGAGCCACTACGGCATTCCGCAGATCTCCACCGGCGACATGCTGCGGGCCGCCATCCAGGCCGGGACCGAGGTGGGGCGCGCGGCGAAGATGCTGATGGACCGCGGCGAGCTGGTCCCCGACGAGGTGATCATCGGGCTCGTGAAGGAGCGCATCGCCAAGGCGGATTGCGTGCGCGGCTTCCTGCTCGACGGCTTCCCGCGCACGATCCCGCAGGCCGAGGCGATGAAGGCCTCGCAGGTGACGATCGAGCACGTGCTCGAGATCCAGGTGCCCGACGCCGCGATCGTCGAGCGCATGTCGGGCCGCTGGTCGCATGTCCCGTCCGGTCGCACCTACCACGTGCGGTTCAAGCCGCCGAAGGTGGCGGGCTGCGACGACGTGACGGGCGAGGCGCTCAGCCAGCGCGAGGACGACAAGGAAGCGACGGTGCGCAATCGCCTCGCGGTCTATCATCGCCAGACCGAGCCGCTCATCGAGTACTACCGCACGTGGTCCGCCTCGGGCGACCCGCGCGCGCCGCACTACCATCGCGTCGACGGCGTGGGAACGATGGAAGAAGTCCGCGACCGGATTTTCGCCGCGCTCGGGAACTGAGGCCGGAACCACGGAGAGCACAGAGAGCAGGCCATGCCCAGGAACGCCTTCTATGCACAGTCGGGCGGCGTGACCGCCGTCATCAACGCGAGCGCCGCGGGCGTGATCGAGACCGCGCGCAAGCATCGCAAGCACATCGGCAAGGTCTACGCGGGCCGCAACGGCATCCTCGGCGCGCTCGACGAGGACCTCATCGACACGAGCAAGGAGTCGGCGGCGGCGATCCATGCCCTTACCTGGACTCCCGGCGGCGCGTTCGGCAGCGCCCGCTACAAGCTCAAGGGCGTCGAGAAGGGCGGCCACGAGTACGAGCGCCTGATCGAGGTCTTCAAAGCGCACGACATCGGGTACTTCTTCTACAACGGCGGCAACGACTCCGCGGACACCTGCCTCAAGGTCTCGCAGATCAGCGAGAAGCTGGGCTACCCGATGGTCGCGGTCCACGTGCCCAAGACGGTGGACAACGACCTGCCGATCACCGACACCTGCCCCGGCTTCGGCTCCGTGGCGAAGTACGTCGCGACCAGCATGCGCGAGGCGGGGCTCGACGTGGAGTCGATGGCGAAGACATCGACCAAGGTCTTCATCCTCGAGGTGATGGGACGCCACGCGGGCTGGATCACGGCCGCGACCGGGCTTGCGCAATCCAGGGCGGGCGAGGCGCCGCACCTGCTGCTCTTCCCCGAGATCGCGTTCGACGAGGCGGCATTCCTCGCCAAGGTCGAGGAGAGCGTGAAGCGGTACGGCTACTGCGCGGTCGGCGCCTCCGAGGGCCTGCACGACAGGGACGGGCGCTTCCTCGCCGAGAGCGGGTTGAAGGACGCGTTCGGGCACGCGCAGCTCGGCGGCGTCGCCCCGCGCCTCGCCGAGCTCGTGCGCGGCAAGCTCGGCCTCAAGCACCATTGGGCCGTGGCGGACTACCTGCAGCGTTCCGCGCGGCACATCGCCTCGAGGACCGACCTCGAGCAGTCGTACGCCGTGGGCAAGGCGGCGGTGGAATTCGCGCTCAGGGGCATGAACAGCGTCATGCCCACCATCGTGCGCACGTCGAGCCGACCGTATCGGTGGAAGATCGGCGTGGCGAAGCTCTCCGAGGTCGCCAACGTGGAAAAGAAGATGCCGCGCGACTTCATCACGCCGGACGGCTTCCACATCACGCAGAAGTGCCGCAATTATCTCGAGCCGCTCATCGCCGGCGAGGCGTTTCCTCCCTTCGAGAAGGGCTTACCCAGGTACGTGAGGCTCCGCAACACGCCGGTCCGCAGGAAGACGGGCGCGAGCTTCGCGGCATGACGATCCGCAGCAAAACGCACTTACACGATAACCAGGGAGAAGCAGCATGTTGAACCAGGCAATCCTCTTGGCGCTCGTCTGCGGGGTGGCCGCCCTGCTGTACGGAGGCTTCACCGCGATGTGGATCCTGCGCCAGCCCGACGGCAACGAGCGCATGCGCGAGATCGCCGCGGCGGTGCAGACCGGCGCGAAGGCCTACCTCGCGCGCCAGTACACCACCATCGCGACGGTGGGCGTGATCCTCTTCCTCATCATCGGCTTCGTGCTGGGGTGGGCCACCGCGTGCGGGTTCGCGATCGGCGCCATCGCCTTGGGCGCGGCGGGCTTCATCGGCATGAACGTGTCGGTGCGCTCGAATGTCCGCACGGCCGAAGCGGCGCGGCAAGGCGTCGCGACGGCGCTCAACGTCGCCTTCAAGGGCGGCGCGATCACCGGGCTCCTCGTGGTCGGGCTCGGGCTCATCGCGGTGTCGGGCTTCTTCATGTACCTGCAGGGCTCGAGCCCGCACGACTCGAGCATGACCGAGATCGTGAAGCCGCTCATCGGCCTCGCGTTCGGCGCTTCCCTCATCTCGATCTTCGCGCGCCTGGGCGGCGGCATCTTCACCAAGGGCGCGGACGTCGGCGCGGACCTGGTGGGCAAGGTCGAGGCCGGCATTCCCGAGGACGATCCGAGGAACCCGGCGGTGATCGCGGACAACGTGGGCGACAACGTGGGCGACTGCGCGGGCATGGCGGCCGACCTCTTCGAGACCTACGCGGTGACGATCATCGCGACCATGGTGCTCGGCGCGCTGCTCATCCCGAGCGCCGGCCTGGTCGGCAACGCCGTCACCTATCCGCTGGTGCTGGGCGCCGTCTCGATCATCGCCTCGATCATCGGCACCTTCTTCGTGAAGACCACGCAGGGCGGCAAGATCATGGGCGCGCTCTATCGCGGGCTCGCGGTGGCCGGGGTGCTCTCGATCATCGCGTTCTACTTCGTGACCGACTGGATGATGCACGACGTGGTGGCGGCCTATCCCGCGCTCACCGTCGCGAAGCTGTGGGGCTGCTGCGTCGTGGGGCTCATCCTCACCGCGCTCATGGTGATCATCACCGAGTTCTACACGGGCACCGACTACTCGCCGGTGAAGCACGTGGCGGAAGCCTCGACCAAGGGCCATGCGACCAACATCATCGCAGGGCTGGGCGTCTCCATGCGCTCGACCGCGTGGCCGGTGCTCGCGGTGTGCGCCGCCATCTGGGCCGCGTACACGCTCTGCGGCCTCTACGGCATCGCGATCGCCGCGACCTCGATGCTCTCCATGGCGGGCATCATCGTCGCGCTCGACGCGTACGGTCCGATCACCGACAACGCGGGCGGCATCGCGGAGATGGCGGAGCTGCCGAAGGAAGTGCGCAACGTGACCGACCCGCTCGACGCGGTCGGCAACACGACCAAGGCGGTGACCAAGGGCTACGCCATCGGCTCCGCGGGACTCGCGGCGCTGGTGCTCTTCGCCGACTACACGCACCGCCTCGAGGAAGCCGGCCGGCACCTCAGCTTCGATCTCTCCAATCCGGCGGTGATCATCGGCCTCATCATCGGCGGCTTGATCCCCTACCTCTTCGGCGCGATGGCGATGGAAGCGGTGGGGCGCTGCGCGGGCTCGGTGGTGGAGGAAGTGCGCCGCCAGTTCCGCGAGATCAAGGGCATCATGCAGGGCACCGCGAAGCCCGATTACTCGCGCGCCGTGGACATGCTCACCAAGGCGGCGATCAAGGAGATGATGATCCCGTCGCTCCTGCCGGTGCTCTCGCCGATCGCCGTCGCCCTCGTGGTCGGCGCGTTGATGGGCCGCGACGCCGGCATCCAGGCGCTGGGCGGCATGCTGATGGGCACGATCGTGACCGGCCTCTTCGTCGCGATCTCCATGTGCACCGGGGGCGGCGCGTGGGACAACGCCAAGAAGTACATCGAGGACGGGCACTTCGGCGGCAAGGGGAGCGAGGCCCACAAGGCCGCGGTGACCGGCGACACGGTGGGCGATCCCTACAAGGACACCGCCGGTCCGGCCGTGAACCCGCTCATCAAGATCATCAACATCGTGGCGCTGCTCATCGTGCCGCTGCTGGTGCGCTAAGCTGCCCGCTCCTTGGGAGATGGCGGGATGAGGGCAAAAGGGCCGCCGCGGCGGCCCTTTCTTCTTGGGGGCCTGCGGAAACGAAAGTCTTTGGAAGCGCCGATGCTCGCCGATCCAACGCCGATTGCCGCCGATGAATCAGAAGGACTGGCCCGCGCGAGTCCACACACCTCTCCCCCGCATCACTCTCTACCCGTCGCATGATCGGCAACCCATGAAGGTCCTCGTCCTCGGAGCCGGAGTCGCGGGAGTGGCCGCCGCGTGGTACCTGTGGAAGGACGGCCACGAGGTGACGGTGCTCGAGAGGAACGAGGCCGCCGCGTTGGAGACGAGCTTCGCGAACGGCGGCCAGCTTTCCTACAGCTACGTCGCGCCGCTCGCGAGTCCCTCGGTGATCCCGAAGATCCCGCCGTGGCTCCTGCGGCGCGATTCGCCGCTCAAGTTCGTTCCCGAATGGAGCGTGGAGCAGTGGCGCTGGATCGCGGCCTTCCTCGCCGCGTGCAACCAGCGGCAGTCGGAGCTCACCACGCAGCGCCTGCTGCGCCTCGCCTTCTACAGCCGCTCGCTCATGCACGAGCTGGTCGCCGAGCACGCGCTCGACTTCGACTACGTGAGGAACGGCAAGCTCGTCGTGCACACCGAGGCGCGCTCGTTCGAGTCGGCGAAGCGGCTCCTCGCGTACCAGCGGGGCCTGGGCGCCGAGCAGGAGGCGCTCGACCGCGAGCGCACGGTCGAAATCGAGCCCGCGCTGGCATCGCTGGGCGAGCGCATCGCGGGCGCCATCTACACCCCGAGCGAGGACGCGGGCGACTGCTTCAAGTTCGTGAACGAGCTCGCGCGCCTCATGACCGCGGGACCGAACCCGGTGCGCCTGCGCTTCGGCGTGTCGGTCGAGAGGCTGCTCGCGATCGGCCGGCGCCTCATCGGCGTCGAGACGAGCCAGGGCGTGTTCGAGGCCGACCGCTACGTGCTCGCGCTCGGCACGAGCGCACCGGCCCTCGCACGACCGCTCGGCATCCGCATTCCCGTGTATCCGCTGAAGGGCTACAGCCTCACGCTCCCCATCACGAACGACGCGGGCGCGCCCCGCATCAGCGTGACCGACTACCAGCGCAAGGTGGTCTACGCGCGGCTCGGCAACGAATTGCGCGTCGCGGGCATGGCGGACCTCGCCGGGCGCACGCCGACGATCGACACGGAGCGCGTAGGCCAGCTCGTGGACGAGGTGCGCGCCACGTTCCCGCAGGCGAGCGACTTCTCGCGGCTGCAGCCGTGGTGCGGCTTGCGCCCCGCCACCCCGCACGGGACGCCGGTGCTGGGCGCGACGCCGTATTCGAACCTGCTCCTCGACGCGGGCCACGGCGCGCTCGGCTTCACGCTCGCCCTCGCGACCGGGCGCGTGGTCGCCGATCTTTGCGCGGCTCGCAAGCCCGCGGTGCCGCTCGAAGGGTTCCGGCCGTGAAGGGGCGATTCCGCGGAGGCCGGCTGCCGGCAATGCGGCACGCGCTCCGTGCTATCCCGAGCTCGCTCCCGCGCCGCTCGCGGCCTGGGCTTCGCGCATCGAATCGATGCCATACTTCGAGAAGACTTTCCCGCCGCACTGGCGTTGAATGGGTCCCCGCCTTCGCGGGGACGACGATCGATGCAATCGCGCATTCGTGGCACCGACATCGATGCGTATTCGTAGCTCCGACATCGATGCGTATTCGTAGCTCCGACATCGATGCGTATTCGTAGCTCCGACAGCGATGCAATTCCGCATTGGTAGCACCGACGGTGTGGCGCGCCGCGCCTCACTCACTCTCGCGCAC
>Ga0134126_10000159_pt1 | contig 86746 bp, 84 predicted proteins | sample KB31752_FD_96881 | JGI IMG/M metagenome (GOLD analysis project Ga0134126, IMG submission 96881) | Terrestrial soil microbial communities with excess Nitrogen fertilizer from Kellogg Biological Station, Michigan, USA - KB3-175-2 | ecosystem: Environmental > Terrestrial > Soil > Unclassified ...
GGCACGGCCGCGCCCGTCGCCTGCCCGGCCGCCTCCCAGATTGGCACGGTCACGATCGAATCGGACCTGCCGCCGGGCTCGCTCGGCGGGCCCGTGTTCCTGGGCGGACCGCCCAGCGGCCCGATAACCGACCCGCCGTTCATGATCTACCTCGACGCCGAGAGTTCTTTCGGCGTGTCCGTGCGCCTGCAGGGGAGCGTCAGCCCCAACCCCGCAACGGGCCGCCTGGAAGTCAGCTTCCTCAACAACCCGCAGCTTCCCTTCAGCGAACTGCGCCTGACGCTCAACGGCGGCAACCACGCCCCGCTGGCCAACCCACTGACGTGCGCGCCCGCGAGCACCGACTTCCTGTTCACGCCCTACACGGGCGGCGCGGCTGCGCTCGGTTCGACGCCCTTCTCCTCGAGCGGTTGCCCGGCCTCGATTCCGTTCGGGCTCTCGCAGTCGACGGCCACGAGTGCCCCCAATGCCGGCGCCTACACGAACTACACGTTCAACCTCGCCCGCGGCGACGGCAACCAGTACCTCGGCAAGGTCTCCACGACGTTGCCGCCGGGCCTGGTCGGCGAAATCCCCAAGGTCACGCCCTGCGGCGAACCGCAGGCGCGGGCCGGCACGTGCGGTGCGGCCAGCCAGATCGGCACGGCCACCGCCACGGTCGGCTCGGGCGGTGACCCCTACTCCTTTACCGGGCCGGTCTTCCTCACCGGCCCCTACGCGGGAGCGCCATACGGCCTGTCGATCCCGATCCACGCCGCGGCGGGACCATTCGATCTCGGCAACGTGGTCACGCACGCCACGATCAACGTCGACCCACACAGCGCCCGCGTGATCGCGACGACGACCGACCTGCCGGCAATCTTCAAGGGTGTACCGCTCCGTCTGCGCGACATCAACGTCGTCGTCAACCGCAAAGAATTCCTGTTCAACCCGACCAACTGCGGACCGCTCTCGACAGACACGCTGCTGACCTCGACGCTGGGCGCAACACAGGGCATCTCGAGCCCGTTCGCGGTCACCAGCTGCAACGCACTCCCGTTCAAACCGAACTTCTCGGCGGCGACAGCCGCCTCGACGAACCCGACCACGCTCAAAGCGAACGGCGCCTCGCTCAAGGTCAACGTGCTGCAGGGTGCGCACGAGGCCAACATCCGCTCGGTGGTGGCCGAACTGCCGAAATCGCTGCCCTCGCGCCTGACAACACTGCAGAAAGCGTGCCCCGAGGCGACCTACGCTGCGAACCCGTTCAGCTGTCCGCCCGGTTCGAAGGTCGGAAGCGCGACGGTCACGACGCCGGTGCTGCCGGACCCGCTGAAAGGCCCCGCCTACCTGGTCTCGCATGGCGGCGCGGCCTTCCCCGACCTCGATCTGCTGCTCGAAGGCGACGGCGGCGTCCGTGTGATCCTCGAAAGCCACACCGACATCAAAACCGGGATCACCAAGTCGACCTTCCCTTCGATCCCCGACGTTCCCGCGACGAGCTTCGTGCTCGAACTGCCGCAGGGACCCAACTCGGCGCTCACCGCGGTCGGCGCCCTGTGCACCCAGACGCTGAAGATGCCCACGACGATCACGGCGCAGAGCGGTGCCGTGATCAAACAGAACACCAACATCGCCGTCGCGGGCTGCACCGGCGGAAAGGGCAAGACACGGCTCAAGATCCTCAGCGCGAAGGTCAAGCACAAGAAGCTGGTGCTGCGCGTGCAGACGTTCGCGCCGGGGCGGGTGAGCGTCAAAAACCGCAGCCTGCGCACGACGTTCCGCAAGTTCGCCAAGGCCGGCAAGTTCACGATCAAGGTGCCGCTGTCGCGCAAAGGCGTCAAAGGCCAGCGCACCCACAAGCTGCGGTTCAAGGCGCGCGTCGGCTTCCTGCCGAAGTCGAAGGCGGAATCGGTTTCGGTCGCCTTCGCGCGGGTCGGCTTCGGGCACAAGCGAAAGCACAAGCACTAGCGCGCTCCCCGACGTTGACGGCGGGCCCGGCCGCTAGCCTCCGGGTCGGTGGACAAGCGACGTCCAGTCCTGCTCGCGGCCGTGCTCACCGCTTGCCTGCTGGGCGCGATCGCGGCGTGGGCGCTCGCCGCTGGTCCGGTCAGCGGCGACGCGCCGTCCGAAGGCGCGACCGAGCCGGCCCGGAGCACGACGCCGTCGAGCGCCGCGCCGGCCCACCCCACGGAGCCACGTCCCCCGGCGTATCCGTCGCGCGCAGAGATCTCAGCCGCCGTCGGCTACCTGGGCGCCCGCGCCGGACGCACCGCGCTTGCGGTGATCGACAGCCGTGGACGCCTCTCGGGAGTGCGGCTGCGCGAGCACTTCCTGAGCGCGAGCGTGGTCAAGGTGATGTTCCTGACGGCCTTCCTGCAGCGGCTGCACGCCGACCATCGCGGCGTGAGCGCGCTCGACCGCTCGCTGCTTTATCCGATGATCCACGAATCGAACAACGCGGCCGCCTCGGCCGTGCTCGACAGGGTCGGCGCGACGGCGGTCGCGCGACTGGCCCGCGAAGCGGGCATGCGCGACTATGCGCCGGGGGTCGGCTGGTGGGCCTACACGCAGACCTCCGTCGCCGACCAGGCGCGCTTCTTCGTCGCGATCGAACGGCTGATCCCCCGAGAGTTCTGGCCCTACGCCCGCGGCCTGCTCGCCGGCATCGAGCCGGAGCAGAGCTGGGGCATCCCGCAGGTGGCGCGCCCGCGCTGGCACGTCTTCTTCAAGACCGGTGCGCTGCCCTCGCAGGGGCTCTTCCACGAGGCCGCGCGCCTGGAGCGTCGCGGCGTGACGTTCGCGGTCGCCGTCTTCACCACCGGCGATCCGTCGATGGCCTACGGCGAAGAAACGATCCGCGGCGTCGGCGCGCGACTGCTCGCCGGCCCGCCGCCGGGCTGAGCGGCGACGGACGCCCGATCCGGGGCCACACGCGCGCCGCGCGGGCTGGGTAGGCTGGCGGCATGTGGTCCGAGCGCGAGGACGACATCATCGGGGGCGACCTGACGGCCGCCCTCGCCTACGTCACGCCGGCAGCAGGGACGGTGCTCACGCCGGTCGCGCCGATCGGCCTACGCGATCGCGCGGCGGGCACGGTCGGCTTCACGACCTCGCTCGGGTTCGGGCGCAAGCTGGACCGGATCAAGCAGAACCCGCGCGTCGCGCTCGCCTACCACGCGCGCGAGCACGGCTTTGCGGGCGGGCCCGACTTCGTGCTCGTGCAGGGGATCGCGAGCTACGACGCCCACCCACGGCAAGAGGTGCTCGAAGAGCGCGTGCGCCCGGCGGCGGAACGCTTCATGGGAGCTCCCCGCACCGGCCCCTTCTGGGGACGCTGGCTGAAGGCCTACTACGAAGACCGCGTGCTCGTGACGGTGCAGGTCGAGCGTGTGCTGAGCTGGCAGGACCCGGCCTGCCTGACCGCGCCGACCCTCGCCGGCTCGCCGCCGCCCGCTAACGACCCCGCCCCACAGGAGCCGCCGCGCAAGGGCGCCGGGCCGCGCGTCGATGTCGAGCGCGAGCGCAAGCGGCTGCTGCGCCTCCCGCACGTCCTCGTCGGGTTCGTCGGCGCCGACGGCTTCCCGTGCGCCGTCCCGGTCACCGTCGGTGAGGCACGAGCAGACGGGATCGCGCTCACCGGCCCGCTGCCGCCGGGGGGCCGCCGCGCAGGGCTGCTCGCGCACCGCTACGAGCCGCAGCTGATCGGGCTGGAGACGCGCCAGTACACCGGCTGGCTCCAGGACGGCGTCTATGCGCCGCACACCGCCGGCGGCTTCCGCGCGCCGGCCAACAAGACGTTGCTGCTGCTCGCCAACGGCTTCATGGCGCGGCGAGGCCTGGCGCAGGCCCGCGCGGCCGGGCGGGCCTAGGCGATGTCTGTCGCAGCGCCGGAGAGGGGCGCGCAGACGGCGCCGCGCCGCTCGGCCTCGGTGCTGATCGTCGGCGCCGGGTTCGGCGGCATCGCCGCCGCGATCGAACTGCGGCGTCACGGCTTCGAGCAGGTCACGATCCTCGAGCGCGCACCGGATCTGGGCGGCACCTGGTACTACAACAGCTACCCGGGGGCGGCCTGCGACGTGCCCAGCCACCTGTACTCGTTCTCCTTCGCGCAGCGGCGCGATTGGTCGCGGCTCTGCTCGCCGCAGCAGGAGATCCACGACTACCTGCGCGACGTGGCGCGCGCGCACGACGTCGAGCGCCTGATCCGCTTCGGCCGGACCGTGACCGCGTGCGCGTGGGACGGGCAACGCGCGCTGTGGAGGCTCGACACGGCCGACGGCGAGCGCTACGAGGCGGACGCGCTGGTGCTCGCCACGGGCCAGCTTCACCAGCCGGCACAGCCGCCGATCGAGGGCATCGAGAGCTTCGCCGGCCACAGCTTCCACTCGGCCCAGTGGGACCACGACTACCCGCTCGCCGGCAAGCACGTGGCGGTCGTCGGCACGGGTGCCAGCGCCGTGCAGTTCGTCCCCGAGCTCGCCCAGCAGGTCGCGCGACTCACCGTCTTCCAACGCACGGGCAATTGGTTCCTGCCGCGCCGCAACCGCAGCTACCCGAGGCTCGCGCGTGCCGCGATCGAACACGTTCCCGGCGTGCAGGCGTTCCGTCGCAACTTCATGTACCAGTACTGCGAGACGCTGACCGCCTCGATCCGCCACCCGCGCACGCTCGGACGGCTGGTCGGCGTCCGCTCCGCCGCGTTCATGCGCTGGCAGCTGAAAGACCGCGAGCTGCGGCGCAAGGTGTGGCCGAACTACACCTTCGGCTGCAAGCGCATCCTCTTCAGCTCGCACTTCCTGCCGGCGCTGCAGCGCCCGAACGTCGAGGTCGTGACCGAGCCGATCGTAGGCCTGCAGCCGAACGGGATCCTCACCGGCGACGGTGCGCTGCGCGAGGTCGACTGCATCGTCTGGGGCACGGGCTTCAAGACCAACGACTTCATGTTCCCGATGAGGATCGCCGGCTCAGGCGGTCTCGAGCTGCGCGAGGCATGGATGCACGGGGCGCGCGCCCACCTGGGAATGACCGTGCCGGGCTTCCCGAACATGTTCATCATGTACGGGCCCAACACGAACACCTCGGGCGGCTCGATCATCTTCTACCTGGAGGCGCAGGCGGGCTACCTGCGACAGGCGCTGCAACAGATGCTCGCGCGCGGCGCGATCGCGGTCGAGGTTCGCCGGGAGGTCGAGGACGCGAGCGACCGCGAGCTGCAGGCGCGCTTCGCCGGTACGGCGTGGACCGCATGTGACTCCTGGTATCGCGACTCGAGTGGCCGCATCGTGGCCAACTGGCCGGGATACATGCGCGAGTACTTCGAGCGCACGCAGACGCTCGACCCGAGCGAGTTCGAGTTCACCCGAGCCGAGGCCGCGGAGCCGGTCGCGGCGTGATGGCGCTGAGCGGTAGCGAGAGAGGGGAACGCAGATGTACGACTACGTGATCGTGGGCGCCGGCTCGGCCGGCTGCGCGCTGGCGGGCCGCCTGAGCGAGGACCCCGACGTGCGCGTGCTGCTGCTCGAGGCGGGCGGGCGCGATCGCTCGCCGAAGATCAAGATCCCGGCGGCCTTCGCCAACCAGTTCCACACCAAGCTCGATTGGGACTACGCGACCGAGCCCGAGCCGCAGGTCGACGGTCGCTCGCTGTACATCCCGCGCGGCAAGAGCCTCGGCGGCTCGAGCTCGATGAACGCGATGCTGTACGTGCGCGGACGGCCGCTCGACTACGACTCCTGGGAGGCTCAGGGCGCCCCGGGTTGGGGCTTTCGCGACGTGCTGCCGTACTTTCTGAAGTCCGAGGACAACGTCCGCGGCGCGTCGGAGTTCCATGGCGCCGGCGGGCCCCTGCGCGTCTCCGAGCAGCGCTCGCCGCGAGCGATGGACCGGCGCCTGCTCGCCGCAAGCGTGGCCGCCGGGATCCCGCAGATCGCCGACTACAACGGTCCCGAGCAGGACGGCGTCTCGATGTTCCAGGTCACGCAGCGCAACGGGCAGCGCTTCAGCGCGGCCGACGCGTTCCTGCGCCCGGCGCTGAAGCGCCCCAACCTCGAGGTGCGAACGGGGACGACGGTGCTCGGTGTGGAGCTGGAGGGCGCGCGCGCCGTCGGCGTACGCCTGCGCAAGGGCCGGCGTGGCGAGGAGCTCGTGCGGGCCGAGCGTGAGGTGCTGCTGTCGGCCGGCGCGATCAACTCGCCGCAGCTGCTGCTGCTCTCGGGGATCGGCCCGGCCGAGGAGCTGCGCGCGGCCGGCGTCGAGGTGCGCCACGACCTCCCCGGCGTCGGGCGCAACCTGCAGGACCACCCGTTCGTGACGCTGATCTGGGAGGTCTCCGACCAGACGACGTTGTACGGCGCCGACAGGCCGGGGCAGCTCGCCGAGTGGCTGCTGCGTCGCTCGGGCAAGCTCTCCTCGACGGTCGCCGAGGTCGTCGCCTTCGTGCGCACGCGCGGCGGTCTGCCGGCGGCGGACATCCAGTTCCACATGGGAGCGGCCTACTACGAAGACCACGGCGCCGAGGAATACGACGGCCACTGCGCCGTGATCGCGCCGGTGCTCATCTCGCCGAAGGCGCGCGGACGGGTGTGGCTGCGCTCGGCCGACCCGACGGCCAAGCCGCGGATCCTCACCAACTCGCTGTCCGAGCCAGACGACTTGGAGTCGCTGCTGGCCGGGATGGCGCTGGCGCGCACGATCGCCGCGCAGGCGCCGTTGGCCGAGACGATCCTCACCGAGCTGAAGCCCGGGCCGGATGTGATCGACCGGGCCGAGCTCGAGGCCGACCTGCGTCGGCGCCTGATGCTGATCTACCACCCGGTCGGCACGGCGCGGATGAGCGACACCCATCCGGAAGCGGTGGTCGACTCGCAGCTGCGCGTGCACGGGCTGGAGGGACTGCGCGTGATCGACGCCTCGGTGATGCCGCTGATCCCGGGCGGCAACACGAACGCGCCGACGATCATGATCGCCGAGCGCGGCGCCGACTTGATCCGCGGCCGCCTCGCCGCCCCGGCGGCGGGCGCCGCGGCATGATCAACCACCACCGCGAGGGCTCCGGCCCGCCGCTCGTGCTGCTGCACGGCCTCGGGCTCAGCTGGCAGATCTGGCGCCCCGTGATCGACCAGCTGAGCACCGGCTTCGACGTGATCGCGTGCGACTCCCCCGGCTTCGGCGGCTCCCCGCCGCTGGCCGCCGGGATCGAGCCGACCATCCCCGCCTACGCCGAGGAGTTCGCGGCCTTGTTCGCCGAGCTGGGCCTGGAGCGCCCGCATGTCTCAGGCAACTCGATGGGGGGTGCGATCGCGCTCGAGTTGGCCCGGCGCGGCGCCGTGGCCTCGGTCAGCGCGATCTCCCCGGCCGGCTTCTGGACGCCGGCCGAACTGCGCTTCTGCCAGGCCTCGCTGGGGTCGCTGGCGCGCTTTCCGCGCGCCCTGCGTCCGGCGCTGATCGCCGCGGCGGGCACGCGCCCCGGGCGCATGGCGCTGTTCTGGCAGACGTTCGGCAGCCCTTCGCGGATGCCGCCCGGGGAGCCGGCGCGGATCCTTCGCAACGCGTGGGCCTCCCCCGCGGTCGGCACGGCGCTGGCCGCCTTCGACCACTATACCTTCGGCGAACCGCAGCAGCTCGACGGCGCCATCCCGCTGACGATCGCGTGGGGGCTGCACGATCGCCTGCTGCCATACCGGACGCAGGCGCGGCGCGCGCGCACGATGCTGCCGCGCGCGCGCCACCTCTCGCTCGGCGCCGGGCACGTGCCGGTCTTCGACGACCCGCCCGCCGTCGCCGAGGCGATTCGCTCGAGCGCCGCCTGAGCCGCCGCGGCGAACGGGCACGCAACGCCACCCCCGGTCATACTGGGCGGCATGGACTCCTCCGAGGCACGCGACCTGCTGGCGCGCGAGCGCGCACGGATCGAAGGCGCACTCGGCGAGCTGGCCAAGCCAGAGGGCGACGAGGAAGGGGTGACGTTCGACAGCGGCGACGTCGCGCCGGCGTTGCTGGGCACGGAGATCGACGTGGGCCTGGAGGCGTCGCTGCGCGAGGAGCTCGCCGCGATCGAGCGCGCCGAACGGCGGCTCGCGGAAGGCAGGTACGGCCTGTCGATCGAGAGCGGCGAGCCGATCCCCGACGGCCGTCTGCGCAGCATCCCCTGGGCCGAGCGCACGGCCGAGGAGCAGGCCCGCCTCGAGTCCGGCCGCTAGCCGCAGGCGCTCCCCGGCGCGCTGTCCATCCGGGGCGGCCCCATTCGTCTTAGGGGCGAGCGTTCATATCATCGTGCCGATTCGACAGGAATTCCAGGAGGAGAGATGACCCCCAGCGCAGATCTCACCGCCACGCAGCCGGCGGGGAGCACCGAGCCCGCCAAGCTGATGACCGAGCGCGCCAAGAACCTCGCGCTGGCGCTGCTCGCGATGACCCAGTTCGTGATCGTGATCGACGCCTCGATCGTGAACGTCGCGCTGCCCTCGATCGGGCGCGCGCTGGACTTCTCCCAGGACGACCTGACCTGGGTCGTCAACGCCTACACGCTCACATTCGGCGGCTTCCTGCTGCTCGGCGGCCGGCTGGCCGACCTGATGGGGCGTCGGCGCATGTTCATGCTCGGGCTCGTCGTGTTCTCACTGGCCTCGCTGGCCGGCGGCCTGGCGCAGTCCGAGCCGTGGCTGATCGCCGCCCGCGCCATTCAGGGCATGGGCGCAGCGATCGTCTCGCCGGCTGCGCTGTCGATCATCACCACAACCTTCTCCGAAGGCGCCGAGCGCAACCGCGCTCTCGGCGTGTGGGGCTCCGTGGCGGGCGCAGGCGGCGCCGCCGGAGTGCTGCTCGGTGGCGTGCTCACGAGCGGCCTCTCCTGGAGCTGGGTGCTGTTCGTGAACGTGCCGATCGGCGTGATCTGCGTGCTGCTTTCGCCGCGCCTGTTGCTCGAGAGTCGTGCCGAGGCGAAGACGCGCAACTTCGACATTCCCGGCGCCGTCGCCGTCACGGCCGGGCTCGCGCTGCTCGTGTACGCGCTCGTGAACGCCGTCAACGCCGGCTGGGGCTCGACCGAAACGCTGCTCCTGATCGCCGGCTCGCTCGTGCTGCTGGCCACCTTCCTCGTGATCGAGCTGCGCTCCCGCGCGCCGCTGATGCCGTTCTCGATCTTCCGCCTGCGCACGCTGCGCGGCGCGGACACGATCGCCCTGCTGATCGGCATGTCGCTGTTCTCGATGTTCTTCTTCATCTCGCTGTACATGCAGCAGGTGCTGCACTACTCGGCGCTCAAGGCAGGGCTCTCCTACCTGCCGCTGGCGGTCGCCATCATCCTCTCCGCCGGCGCCGCCTCGGTCGCCGTGACGCGCTTCGGCTTCAAGCCGATCCTGCTCGCCGGCCTGCTTTTCGTCGCCGGCGGCCTGTTCTGGTTCTCGAAGGTCCCCGCGACCGGCGGCACCTTCCTCGGCGACGTGCTCGGCCCGTCGCTGCTGGCCGCGATCGGCCTTGGCCTGTCGTTCGTGCCCGTCACGATCGCCGCCGTCACCGGCACCAGGCCGCACGAGGCCGGCCTGGCGTCGGGTCTCGTCAACACCTCCCAGCAGATCGGCGGGGCGCTCGGGCTGGCGATCCTCGCGACGATCGCCAACAGCCGCACGCAGGCCGTCATCGACGCCGGTCAGCACAACGTGGCGATCGCGTTGACCAAGGGCTTCGAGCGCGCCTTCCTCGTCGGCTCCGGCTTCGCGCTCGTCGGCGCCGTGCTGACGATCGTGCTGATCTCCTCGCGCGACAGCCGCGAGCATTCGCTGGCCGCGCGCAGCGAGGGCGCGGGCGAGGCGGCCGTCGCCCCGTCCGCCGGCTAGCGCGCCTCAGTCATCCGCGTCCGCCGGCGCCCTCCACGCGGGGAGCACCAGTCGGGACGCGGCGAACAACGCGACGATCGCCGCCGCGAGCAGCCACACGAGCGGATCGTCGAGCGACAGCGTCTTCGCCTGCGCACCGAGATACCCGACGATGACGGTCAGCGGCAGGTAGCCGAGGAACGTCGTCCAGCTGAAGCGCCAAAGCGGAACGCGAACCGCCCCCGCCACGTACCCGGTCAGGCTGAACGGCACGACCGGGATCAGCCGCACGACGAGCAGCAGCGAGGCGCCGCCGCGCTCGATCGCCCGCCCCAACTCCTCGAACCGTCGCGCGCCGAACACGAGCTGGATCGCCGGGCGCCCGAGCGCATGGCCGAGCAGGTACGCGAGCAGTGCGGAGGCCAGCCAACCGCCCATCGCCAGCGCAAGTCCCGGCGCGAACCCGTACACGAAGCCGGCCGTGGCCGTGACGATCTCGGTCGGGTAGAACAGGACGGCGTGGGCGAGCATCAGGCCGAACAGCAGCGCCACCCCGCCGAAGCCGAGCCCGCGAAACTGCTCGCGCAGCCCGTCCAGGTCACCGTGAAGCGCGGAGGTGACCGCCTGTCGAAGGTCCGGCACCACTGCGATCAGGCCGGCGCCCGCGAGCACCCCCGCCAGCGAGAACGCAACCTCGCGCCAGCGCAGATGCTCGAGTCGCGGCTCGCCCGCCGGCCCAGGACTGCGCTGGCTCGCCTCGCCGCTCATGCCCATGAGCATGACACCGCATCTGCTTTCGGTCGCTAGCGCGCCGCCTCATACACCAGCACGGCGACGCCGTCGCCGACCATTTTCGAGCTCTTCAGCCGTAGCGGCTTCTTGCCGCCCTCGGCGCTGAACAGGCGCTTGCCGCTGCCGAGAACGACCGGGAAGACCATCAGGCGCAGCTCGTCGATCAGGTCGTGCTCGAGCAGTCCCTGCGCGAGCTGGGCGCTGCCGTGGACGACGATCTCGCCGTCGAGCGTCTCGCTCAGCTTGGCCACCTGCTCAGCCAGGTCGCCGTCGAGCACGGTCGTGTTGTTCCAGGACGGGTCCTTCAGTGTCGAGGAGACGACGTACTTGGGCATGCCGTTGAACTTGTCCGCGAACTCGCCCTCCCTCTCCGGCCAAGCGGCGGCGAAGCCTTCGTAGGTTCTGCGCCCGAGCAGCAGCGCGTCGGTCGACATCGTCTCCTCGAGCTTGAACCTGTCGCCCTCGGCGCCGCGCTCGATCTCGAACGTCCACCCCTGATGCTCGTAATCCTCTCCCCCGCCCGGCGCCTCCATCACGCCGTCGAGCGAGACGAACTCGGTTACGACGATCTTCCCCATCGCGGGTGCCTCCTTGGTTGGTTGCCTGACCTACAGACCGACGCGCCGTGCGGAACTCATCGCGTGTCCAGGCGCACACAACGCGGCGCTCCTCGCCCGTAGTGTCCTCGCTCAGAGCACAGCGGGAAGGAAAGGGCCGGCTCGCAGTCCTCGAGAAACACCAACGACGAAAGGGAGCACGTACATGAAGACGTATGCGATTCGCCGCAGGAACGCGTGGGGATCGGTCGAGGAGCTCGAAGGCGTGGCGGCGCGCTCCAAAGAGGTCGCCGACCGCGAGTTTCCCGAGGACATCCGTTGGATCCGCAGCTATGTGATCGGCGAAGGCGACGGCACGCTCGGCTCGGTCTGCATCTACGAGGCCAGCGACATCGAGGCCGTGCGCAAGCACGCCGGTCGCGTCGGAATGCCGGCCGACGAGGTCGAGCAGATCCTCGACACGGTCGTGATCAGGCCTGACCCGGCGCCTGCGCCTGCCCCTGCCGCGGGGTGATGAGAAAGGGGCGGGCGGCGTGGGGGGCGCCGCCCGCCCCGGGACGCGAGCACCCGCGGCTGCCGGCGGCGCTATAGAGCCAGTGGACCTGGCCGCAGGACCTCCGGGTCGTGGCCCGGGCGGACCTCGGCGCCGGCATCGCGCAGCCGGCAGAGTCGGCTCGCCGAGCGATCCTGGGCGGCGAAGTCGTCGGCGAAGCTCGGGAAGCGCCGATCCTCGAGCGTGTCCGCGAAGTGCGCGACATCGGCACCGATGATCAGCCGCTCGCCCACGCGCACCGACTGATGGCCCGGCGTGTGCCCGGGCGTGGAGAGCAACTGGATCGAGCCATCGCCGAGCAGGTCGTGATCGCCGTCGACGAGCTGTAGGTCGCGGTCATCGAGCGCGTAGTCGCGCGGGTAGAAGAAGTTCCGCTCGATCGTCGCCCCGTCGCGGCCTCCCTCCCACTCGCGCCGCTGGATCACGATCGGGATCGATGCGGGCAACAGCGCCAGCGCGCCGGCGTGGTCGAAGTGCAGGTGGCTCAGCACGACCCGGGTCAGCGTGCTCACGTCGAGCTGCTGCGTGATGTCCTGCTCGAGCTCGAGCTCGAACAGGCCCGCCTCGGGCCTGCCGTAGTACGCCGCCGGATCGGCGACGGCTCGCGGGTGCAGGCCCGTGTCGATCAGGATCCGCTCCTCGGCCGTCTCGATCAGATAGGCCGGGACCGGAAAGCGGATGCGCCCGGCCGGATCCTCACCCTGACGCCACACGGCAGCCGAGGAGGAGATCCAGCCCACGTTGAACATCTCGACCTTCACGCCCGACTCCTTTCGCTGACTGCCGTGCCGTTGGCTCGACGAGACCGTCGCGCCCGTCGAGGCCACCGGAGACTATCAGACCGTCAGTCGGTTTATAATGTGCGGATGGCGACCATGCCGGCGATGGACGGGCGAAAGGCTCGTGGAGCGGCCACGCGCGAGAGGCTGCTCGCGGCGGCTCGCCGGCTGTTCGGCGAGCGCGGCTACGAGGCCACGTCGATCGAGTCCGTGCTCGAGGCCTCGGGCGTCGCTCGCGGGGCTCTCTACCACCACTTCCACAGCAAGGCCGATCTGTTCGACGCCGTCCTCGCCGAAGTGCTGATCGAGATCGCGCAGCGGACCGCGGCAGCAGCCATGGACAGCGGTGACCCGCTGGAGGGGCTGCGAGCCGGCTCGCATGCCTGGCTGCAGCTCGCGCTCGACCCGGCGATCCAGCGGATCGCCCTGCTCGACCCCACGATCGCCGTCGGCTGGGCTCGCTGGCGCGAGCAGGACGAACAGCACTCGCTGGGCGGGTTGCGGGCATCCCTGCTGCGGCTGGCCGGCGAAGGCAGGGTGCCGTCCGGCCAGGTCGAGCTGCTCGCGCAGGTGCTGCTCGCCGCGCTCAACGAGGCGGCCCTGTACGTGGCATACGCCGAGGATCAGCGCGACGCCGCCGAGACGGCGCGGGTCACCGTCGACACGCTGCTCGGGCGGCTGTTCGAGCCCAGCCGCCGAGCGGGGCGAAGCTAGATTTGGTCGATGAGCTTCACCGCGTCGGCCGAGGCATACGACCGCTTCATGGGCAGGTACTCGGTGCAGCTCGGTTCCAAGCTCGCCGATTTCGCCGCCGTCGCCCGGGGGCAGCGCGTGCTCGATGTCGGCTGCGGCCCGGGCGCGCTCACGACCGAGCTGGTCGGGCGACTCGGGGCCGACCTCGTATCGGCCGTCGATCCCTCGGAGCCGTTCGTCGCTGCGGCGCTGGCTCGCCATCCGGGGATCAGCGTGCAACGCGCATCGGCCGAACAGCTCCCGTTCGCGGACGAGAGCTTCGACGCGACGCTGGCGCAGCTCGTCGTTCACTTCATGGCCAACCCGCTGGGAGGGCTGCGCGAGATGGCGCGGGTGACTCGCCGAGGCGGCGTCGTAGCTGCGTGCGTGTGGGATCACGGGAGCGGGCAGGGGCCGCTCAGCCTGTTCTGGGAGGCCGCGCGCGAGCTCGAGCCCGGGGTCCACGACGAGTCGCAGCTGATGGGAGCCCGTCCGGGCGATCTTGCGCAGCTGCTGCACGCGGCCGGGCTGCGCGAGGTCGAGGAAACGGCGCTGTCGGTCCGCGTCGAGCATTCGAGCTTCGACGATTGGTGGGAGCCGTTCACGCTCGGCGTCGGGCCGGCCGGGTCCTACACAGCCGGTCTCGACCCGAGGCGACGCGAGCAACTGCGTGAGCGGTGTCGCGCGAAGCTGCCGGCCGCGCCGTTCGCGCTGCCCGCCCGGGCCTGGACAGCCCGCGGCCTCGCCTAGCCCGTCCGTCGGGCGTTATTCTGGAAAATAATATTTAAACTATAATGAGGCCATGCAAACCGATCCAGAGTCGGCGATCCGCGGCGAAGCGTCACGGCCGGGAAGGCTTCTCGCGGAGGCCCGTGTCCGTGCCGGGTTGACCCAGGCCGACCTCGCCAATCGACTCGCCATCAGCCAGGCGTCCGTGGCGCAGCTGGAGCGACCCGAATCGAACCCCCGCATCGCCACCCTCGACCGTGCCCTGCGAGCCGTCGGCGTCGAGCTCGCGATCTCGGCCCATCCGCATCAACCGTCGGTCGACGAGAGCCTGATCCGCCAGCAGCTCGCGCTCACGCCAACGCAGCGGCTGCGCGGTCTCGAACTCATGTACCGCGAGGCCCGCGAGCTCGCGCGGGCCGGCGCGCGCAGCCGTGGCGAGCTGGCCTGAGTTTCGCCCAACGACCTTGCTGGGCATGCTCGCGCAGGCCCGGATCGACTACGTCGTCGTTGGCGGTGTCGCGATCGTAGTGCAGGCCAACCCGCGCTTCACGCGCGATCTCGACATCTGCTGCGCCACCGACACCGCCAATCTCGAGCGGCTCGGCTCGCTGCTGGTCTCGCTCGATGCGAGGCTGCGCGGCGTCGATGAGGACGTGCCGTTCGTGCCCGACGCGCACATGCTCCGGCGCACCGAGATGCTCACGCTGACGACGCGCGAGGGCGACCTCGACCTGCTCGTCGATCCGCCCGGCTCACCCGGCTACGCCGCCCTGCGGCGGCGCGCCGACGTGATCGAGTTGGCAGGGACCTCCGTGCGGATCGCCTCGCTCGAGGACCTGATCAGCATGAAGCGAGCCGCCGGCCGTCCGCAGGACCGGATCGACCTCGAATCGCTCGAGATCGCTCGAAGCCGGCTGCGCGGGAGACGGCGCTGACTAGGGGCGCGACGCGCAACCGTAGACGAGGGGCTTCACGATCGCCGCCATCAAGTCCAGATCGGCAAGAGGAGTACAGTCGCGCTGTGGTGAGCGAGGGTGTCGAGGGTGCCGCAGCTGTGCAGGGTCCGCCTGAGCGGCCGCTTCGTGCCGCCGAGGTGATCGGCGCCCTCTCGATCGCGACCGACCTCGGCACCGGGCAGCCACCCGAGCACGCGATGCGCACCGCCGTGCTGGCGGTTCAGCTCGGCGAGCTTGCCGGAGCATCTGACGAGGAGCTGTCGGACACGTATTACGTCGCCCTGCTGCACGCGTCCGGCTGCACGGCCAACGGGCACGAGGCGGCGCAGCTGTTCGGCGACGACATCGCTCATCGCGCCGCCTTCTATCTGGTCGACCCGACCAACCCGGCCGAGGTGCTCGAGTTCTACAGGTCGAACGTCGGCCTCGGCCGAGCACCGGAGGTGCGCTCCAGACTGATCGAGGACGCGATCGCCAACGCGGCGCCGAGGGCCCGAGAGTCGTTCGCGACGATGTGCGAGGTCGCGCAGCGGTTCGCCGGCTGGCTCGGGCTGCGCCCGAGCGTCGAGGAGGCGCTCGAGTACATCTTCTCGCGCTGGGATGGCTTGGGATTCCCGGACGTCGCCGGCGATGCGACGCCGCTGCCGATGCGACTCGTGCACGTCGCCAAAGACGCCTCGCTGTTCCTGTCGGCCGGCGGCATCGAGAAGGCGCGAGACGTCGTCGAGCGCCGGTCGGGCGCCGCGTATGAGCCCAGACTCGCCGAGCTCGCGGCGCAGAACCTCGACGAGATGCTGGCCGGATTGGACGAAACGCGCGTGTGGGAGCACGCGCTCGAGAGCGAGCCGACTCCGCTGGTATGGCTCTCGGGCGAGCGAATCGACGCCGCGTTCGCGACGATCGCGGCGATCACAGGTCTCAAGTCTCCGTGGCTGCGCGAGCACTCGACCAGCGTGGCCGACCTCGCCGAGGGCGCCGCTTGGCGTATGGGTCTCGACGGCGACTCGGTCACATTGCTGCGACGAGCCGCGCTCGCCCAGGATCTCGGTCGCGTCGGCGTCTCGAATGCCATCTGGGAGAAGCCGGGAGCGCTGGCCTTCGGCGAGTGGGAGCGCGTCCGCCTGCACGCCCATTACAGCGAGCGCGCGTTCGCGCAATCACCGACACTCGCGGCGGTCGGGCGACTGGCCGGCTCACACCACGAGCGCCTCGACGGTTCCGGCTATCACCGCGGCGCCAGGGGACCGGCGCTCGATCCGGCCGCCCGCATCCTCGCCGCCGCCGACTGCTACGCCGCGATGCGCCAGGCGCGGCCGCACAGAGCGGCACTCGACGCGCCGGCAGCAGAGCAGGAGCTGCTGAGCGAAGCGCGCGAGGGACGCCTCGACGACGAGGCCGCCTGCGCCGTGCTCGCTGCGGCGGGGCACCGCGTCGCCAGGCGATCGCGCGAGCTTCCGGCGGGTCTGACACCGCGCGAGCTCGAGGTGCTGCTCGCTCTCGTGCGCGGAGCCTCCAACCAGGGGATCGCCGACGACCTCGGCATCTCCGCCAAGACCGCCGGCCACCACGTGCAGCACATCTACGAGAAGGCCGGCGTACGTACACGCGCGGCCGCGACGCTGTGGGCTTTCGAGCGCGACCTCGTGCCCACGGCGGTATAGGGCGTTCGCCCGATGTGCGCCCGTGAACCCTGCCCGATACTCGCCTCACCATCGGAGCCGAGACGCGGCGCCGAGAGCGGCAGAGGGGGACAACGATGCTTCTGGCAACGACGACGTTCGAGGACTACGACCGCTTCAAGGCGATCTTCTCGACGAAGGGCGCCGACAAGCGACGCGAGCACGGGTCGAAGGGTTCGCTCGTCTTTCGCGACCCCAATCAGGACGACCGGGTCTGGGTGATCTTCGACTGGGACGCGGAGGGCTTCCAGCGCTTCGCCTCCGACCCCGAGGTTCCACCGATCATGCAGGAGGCGGGACACAAGGGCAGGCCGCAGGTGGCCGAGCTCGGCGCCCAGTACGACGCGTAGATCATCGAAAGTTTGAGATCGGAGGAACGTGATGCAAGGCTCAATAAACAGTCCAATCAAGGTGGGCGTGATCGCGGAGCAGACGGGCCCACTCTCGTTCATGGGCATCGCCGATGCGAACGTCGCGAAGATGGTGATCGACGACATCAACGCCGGCGGCGGCCTGCTGGGGCGCCAGATCGACTTGTATCTCGAGGACGGCGAGACCACCGACAGTGCCGCAGAGGCCTGCGCCAGGAAGCTCGTCCAGCAGGATCAGGTCGATGTCGTCTTCGGTGGCATCTTCAGCTCGACGCGCGAAGCCATCAAGGGTCCGGCGGTCGTCGATGGCAAGACGCTCTACATCTACCCAGAGCAGTACGAGGGGCAGGAGTCCGACCCGCTGATCTTCTGCACCGGTCCTGTGCCGGCGCAGCAGGTCGACCCCCTGATCCCGTGGCTGATGCAGCAGACGGGTGCGAAGAAGTTCGCGCTGCCGTCAGCTGACTACGTCTGGCCGCGCGTGCTCAACGACAAGGTGCGTCAGGTCGTGACCGCCGAAGGTGGTGAGATCGTCGCGGAGAAGTACCACCCCCTCGACCACACCGACTACGGCGAGATCGTGCAGCAGATCATGTCCAGCGGTGCGGAGGTGGTCTTCAACACGATCGTTCCACCGGGACTCACCCCGTTCATGCAGCAGCTGCACGACGCCGGCTTCTCCGAGCGCGGTGGGCATCTCGTCTGCACGTACTTCGACGAGAACTGCCTCGGCCTCGTGCCGGCCGAGCAGGTTGAGGGTCTATACGGCTGCCTCGACTACTACCAGGACGCCTCAGACCCTTTCAGCAAGGAGCTGCTGGACCGGTACGACGGGCTGTTCCCGGGGAGCGCCATGTTCACGGGCGGGAGCGCGTGCTCAGGCATGTACCGGGGTCTCAGGCTGTGGGAGTCCTCCGTCAGAGAGGCGGGCTCGCTCGACCAGGACGACGTGATCCGCGCGCTGGACCACGCCAAGATCGCAGTCGGGCCCGGGGGTCCGGCGGAGATGGTGCCTGGCCAGCATCACGTGCGGATGAACATGTACATCGCCCAGGTGCGCGACGGCGCGCTCAAGATCGTCGAGAGCCTGGGAGTCGTCGAACCCGACGAGCGCGTGGTCGAGCAGCGCAGCCCCGTTCAGGCGTGAGCCGTTCGGAGCCCCGTCCGGTCGCGGCCCGGACGGGTTGACCGGCGGCCCGCCGTCAGCTGCCGAGGGTCCCGGTTCGTCCCGGGGCCCTCGGTTGCAGTGGGGACTAGGGGAAGAAGATCAAACGCAGAGTCATGGGCCGGTCCAACCCGCCATGTAGCACGGGTGGCTTCCGCAGACCGCCGGGAGCGCTCCCTTCACGCTGAGCCACTGAGCGATCGTGGCGACGCCTTCAGGCGATTGGGCCCAGTCCGGACCGTGAGGATCGACGCCTTCGAGGTTGGCATTGTTGTCCAGCGGCGGCGGGGGTGTGCCCGCCAGGGACCCGCTGCACGCTGTGAACCCGTCGTTGGGGCATGGGCGGAGTGGCCCGAGGTCACCCAGGACCATCGCGGCCGGTCCCTTGTAGGGGTAACGGCCGATGCGCGGAATCCGCCAGTACGGAGTCGGGCCCGGGTAGCGACCGGGATCGACGATGGGTTCGCGGATCCGTGCGCCGATGGTGCGCGCCTCCACCTCGCTGGCCCAGTTCGTCACCTGATGGTCGCCGAATGCCACGGTCATGAGCACGGAGTGCCGGGGCGTATCCGGCAACGGGTTCGTGGTCATGTGCTGGGCGTATCCATCCGCCTCGCCGTGATCCCACAGGTTCTGTATGAAGGAGTACAGCAGCTCGCGGTCGAGTGGGTCGGGGTAGGTGCGGTAGAACACTTCGGCGAACGTGACGAAATCGCTGCTGCGGGTGAGGAGCATCGAGTAGTTCATGCCCGCGACGTCCAACTCCGAACGCGTGAAGTCGGGATCTATCGCGGTGAGAGCGCCTCCGAAGATGGCCCCCTGACTGCCGCCGTCATAGAAGAGATGCGAGCGGTCGATGACACATTTCCCGTTCACCTGGAACGCCGCGTTCGAGCAGAAGCCGGCGGCATTGAGCACGTCGCGCCCCAAGTACAGAAAGTCGATCATCCCTTGCTGCAGCCGGTCTGGGATCGTGGGGAAATCGGTGAGGTCGCCCAGCGAGGCGAGTGCGTTGGGGATGTCTTCTTCGGCCATCCCGATCTCGTCCATCGCACAGGCCATCACTCCACGCTGTCCCAAGCCGTAGTACTTGTCGCTGTTGATCTCGTCGGCGCTGCCGAACAACCCGTGCCCCACCAGGGCAACCCGATAGGTTTCGCCCTGGGCGGCACCGACTGGGATGTTGCACTCGAAATGGGCGTCGTAGACATTCCCAGGAATCGGCGTGGGTCTCACGTCTGAGGGCGTCAGGTATTGGAAACGCGATCCAGCAGGGCATCCGGGAGCGTTCAGGTAGCAGGGGACCACTACATAGCCGTCGACGTGAGCCAGCACGCGGGGATCTGAGCTTTCGCCCGTGCAGTTGACCGGCGGCACGCCGACCGTGACGGTGCACGGTGTCGTGTTCACAACCACCTGCGGTGCGGATCCCTGGACTTCGCCGTCCCCTGGCGTCGTGTCGCCCAGTTTGGCCAGCGCGTCGTCGCGCATGTACAGGATCGGTTCACTCAGGCTGTCCTCGCTGGCCACAGTGAAGTCCCAGGCCAGGTAGAGGGAAGACGTTTTTACGCCCGCCGTCCGCAACGGCGGGAGGATGTCGGCGTCGTAATGGCTCTGACGTGAGGCCGGCTGGCCGTCGCCCGCAAGGAAGGCGGCGAAGGCGGGCTGAGCTGGAATCACGTTGCCGTTGGAGTCCCGCATGTTCTGCAGCGCGACGATGTAGCGGTGTCCCTCCGCGAAGTTCTTGGCGGGGTGGATCAGGAGCGCTGTGCGTTCGGGCGGCGGCGGATTCCCGTTCAGGTCCCGAGAGCGGTCGAGCTCCGACCAGACCGGCCAGAGTTTGCCGGTCGTGGCGTCAAGCACGATCACCGGCGAGCTCCTTCTCAGGCTGCGGCCGATGTCGATGTTGGTCGGAGCATGGGTGTTGGTGAAGGCCTGTGGGTTGTCCATCCCCGCGATGTGGGTGACGATCTGGGAGCCTGGGCTGAACCCATCGAGCCGGTTCCAGTCGGTGGGGTCGATCGGCGCACCCGCTGCGTTACGCGGGGTCGCCAGCGGGCTGACATTCAGACGCAGTCCGGTCGCCGTGCCGGGATCAGCCACCGTGAAGTAGTCGTTCGGCCACGGCAGGAGGCAGTCCGACGTGTCGATCGGATCACACCCCGCCGCCGCTTCCTGGACGGGGTCGGCGAGAGCCGTCTGGGCAGCCGACGGCGACATGGTCCAAGCGGACACCAGCACGACCAGCGCCACGAGGCCGATCGGCACTCGAACTCTCCACATCCCCTCCACCACCCCCAAACTCGCTCGACCGCAGCTCCCGTGGCTTGCGCCGAACCGCACTTACCCGGTCGAGGCTCGCGGTAAACGAGATGCCAGTGGTGTCTGGGAAAAGTGGAGACGGTGGGAATCGAACCCACGCAATGTCCCCACTACTGCGGACTTGGCCGCGACATCGCCTACTCCTCAAGCCCCCCGGCTGTGACGGCTTCGCTCATTCCACCCGGAGAGCGCCGCCTACCCCTCCACCAGCTCGATGATCGTGTCCGGGCGCACACCGTCGTACTTCATCGCCTCCGCAGCCTCCTCACTCTGCAGCGCCGCCTGCCAAGCCTCAACGCTCGGTACTTCGACGATCAGGCCAACGCGATTGGACCCCTCAGGATCGCGGAACGTCCGCGCGGTCATCCCAAGTGGTCCGAAGAACTCCTCTCGCTTCGATGAAGCGAGCCAGTGGTCCACATCGTCGACCTCATGGAACACAAGCAACGTCGGCATAAGGGCCTCCCGAATCGTGGGTGTACGCGCACGCGCGACCCTATCGCGTCGCGCAACATCGCCTACTCCGCCAGTCCCACAGCTTTGAGGGCGGCAGCGTGGTCCTGGAAATACGCGACCTTCTTGATCTGGCGTTCGCGCACGGTGAAGACGGCGGAAAAGCTCGAAGTGATGTCGAGCCCGCTGCCCTGGCCGGTACCTCCCCAGTCGCCTCGAATAAGGACTCGATCTGCTCCAACGGCGAGGGCCTCCTTGATGTCCCAGCGAACTTTGTCCCAGGCGCTTCCAATGTCAATGGCCCAGTCCCGGAAGGCCTCCAACCCGTGGAGTTGTTCAGCCTCGGGAAATACGGAGCTGTCCGGAACGGCCTCGATATCGACCGAGTAGAACTTCAGCATCCCGTCGATGTCGCCAGCGTTGTAGGCGTCATTTGACGCAAGAACAAGCTCCATGTTCTCCTGCGACATCGCCTACTCCACCGCTGTGGCTGCTGGAGGTACCACGGTTGCGCGATTCGGCGAATCCAACCGGATCGAATAGGTCCGAGACCGGGTTGGCTGGATAGGGCAGGAGGCCCGAGGCACGGCGTTGGCGGTGCTCCTGCGCTGTGCCAGCGCTCGCGGGGGCTGAGATGCCCCCGCGAAGCGCCCTACGCGTTCTCCAGTCGGACTTTCGACGGTCGCGTGCATCGCCCGCCCAGTATCCCGCAGGCGCGGCGCACGCTGGTCAGCACGTGCTCGACGTGACCGGCAACCTGAAGGCCGCGCAGAAGTCGCTTGGCCACAGCTCGATCCAGACGACGGGCGACATCTACGCGGACTGGGACATCGACCAGCCAGCGGCGACGATGGCGCAAATGCCGGGGTTGACGCTTAGCGAATTGTTCCCACTGAACCCGCAAATCGTCAATGTTTACGGGCCTATGGAGACGGTGGGAATCGAACCCACGTCCGCGATCGCGTGCGAATGGCTTCTACGAGCGTAGCCGGCGCTCTGATCTCGTCCCTCGCTAGCCTCGCCGGCCGGGTTGCGAGGGACCAGCCTCCTTGACTTTCCCCGGCTTGACGAAGGCGGATCGCGCCGGGTGAGCCTGCTTTCTGATCCCGGCCTTCCCCGCCGCAGGCGAGCGGGGCCCGAGACCTCACGGCTTAGCTATTGACTAAGCGGCGAGGGCGTACTCGTGAGAGTCCGCACTTATGGTTTTCCCGGGTGTTTTACGAGGCCGCCCGGGACCTCGACTCGCCACCATCCTCACGAGCCGACCACGTCGAAGCCTGTCGTCCCCGAGGATGTTGCTCGATCCAGTGTAGCCGCGCATCCTCGCGGCGATGCGCGGTCGGCGTTGGCGTCGGCGCGTCGGCTTATCGGATTAACGAAAGCGACGCGGTCCCGGGCCGCTCGAGGAACCAACTCCGGCCGGTCCGAAGACCTTCCCTTGTTGGTGGCGCGGCCTCACACCTCAGTGGCCTCGCTCTTTGCGGCTCGGTTCCGCGTCTGGATTCAAAGTAGCTCGACTGAGTTGAGGATGCAACCCCCCCGCCGACGGCCGATGCCGCACTTTCCAAAAAAAGGCTGAGCCAAGAGTGCGGGACGTTTAGCCCCGGCCTGCGCGGCGCATCGATGGCTCGGAACCGCCCGCCATGCACCGTTAGGCGCTGCTTATCTGCGCTGCCACAATGGAGCCATGGACAGCGGTTACCCGTCACTGCGGCCGGGGGGTGGGACGGCCGTCCCGGCGGTGCCAGCCGTCCCCTCGCCCGCGCCGCCTACCCAGCCGGTCGAGGACCCGTTCGGTGGCCGGCCACGCAGGCAGGGGCCCGGGCGCGACCTGCGCAAGCGCATCGGCAGCGCGCTCGCCGCAGTGGCGGCGCTGGTGGCCAAGTTCTTCGCCGCCATCAAAGGCGTCCTGCTGCTGCTGCCCAAAGTCAAGCTGCTCACGACCGCCTGGACGGCCCTCGCCTCGGTCGTCGTCTACTCGCTGTTCTTCGGTTGGTGGTTCGCCATTGGCTTCGTCGTGCTGCTGTTCGTGCACGAGATGGGCCACGTGATCCAGCTGCGCAGAGAAGGCGTCAAGGCGAGCGCGCCGATGTTCATTCCGGGCTTCGGAGCGGTCGTGATGATGAAGTCGCTCCCCGACGACGCCCTCGCCGAGGCACGCGTGGGACTGGCCGGACCGATCCTTGGAACGCTCGGCGCCGGCATCTGCCTCGCAATCGCCGAGGCGACCAACAGCGACCTGCTGCGGGCGCTCGCCTACGTGGGCTTCCTGCTCAACCTCATCAACCTCGTGCCCCTGGTGCCGTTCGACGGCGGTCGCGCGATGGCCGCGATGGCACCCGCGATGTGGTTCGTCGGCCTCGCTGCGATGGTGGCGCTGCTGCTGATCACAGCAAACACCTTCCTGCTCATCTTCATCGTGCTGGGCGGGATGGACACCTGGCACCGCTGGAAGCTCCGCCGCACGCGCTCGCTCGAGCAGGCCGCCTACTACCGCGTCGCGACGCTTCACCGCGTGCTCGTCGGCGCCGTCTACGTCGGCCTGATCGCGGTGTTGGCGGCCGGGATGGAGGTGGCCTACGTGCTCACATCCGGCGGCCACACCTTCGGGCACTTCTAGGCTGACGGGCCCGCTCAGCGACGCGCTTCGCGCACGGCGCGTTCCATGTCGCGCTTTGTCTCGCGCGCGCGGATCGTCTGGCGCTTGTCGTACAGGTCCTTGCCGCGCGCGAGCGCGATCTCGGTCTTGGCGTGCGCCCCGGAGAAGTAGATGCGGGTCGGCACGAGCGTGAGACCGCGCTCGGCGGCGCGGGCCGCGAGGCGATCGAGCTCGCGACGATGCAGCAGCAGCTTGCGCGGGCGCTCCGGGTCGTGGTTCTCGCGCGAGGCCGGCGCATAGGGCGGGATGTGCACCGAGTGCAGCCAGAGCTCGCCGTCGCGGATCGCCGCGTAGCCGTCCTTGAGCTGTGCGCCCGACTCGCGCAGCGCCTTCACCTCGGTGCCCTCGAGCGCGATGCCGCACTCGAGCCGCTCGAGCAGCTCGTAGCGGTGTGAGGCGTATCGATTCGAGGCCACGTCGCCGGCCCCCAGCTTGCGCTTGCCCTTGCCCTTTGCCATGCAGCGAGCCTAGCTGGCCGGCTCGGGCTCGGTCACCGGCGTCAGGTCGACGCGTCCGCGCAGCGTGTCCACGCGCGTGACCCCCACCAGCACCGGGTCGCCCAGACGCAGCGTCGCCCCGCTGCGCTCGGCGTGAAGGATTGTCCCCTCCTCGTTCAGCTCCCACCAGTCACGCTGCCCGTCGGGCACGCGCAGCTCGCGAACGGGAAGCAGACCCTCGTAGACCGCCGCGCCCACGGGCGAGGCCAGCTCCGTGGCGACCGGCGCGAACGCGACGAAGGCCCCGGCCGAGATCAGCCCGACCACTTCGCCGGAGAACCTCTGCTCCCACCCGTGCTCGTAGAGGCGGCGCTCGAGGTCGAAGCACGCCGCCACGTCGTCGGCATCGCGCTCGATCGTCATCGCCTCGCGCTCGCATTCGGAGGTCCAGACGCCCAGCTCGGGCAGCTCGCCGCCACGCGGAGCCGCCTCACCGCCACCGACGGCCGAGAGCAGCGCCCGGTGGCAGACGAGGTCGGGGTAGCGGCGGATCGGCGAGGTGAAGTGGCAGTAGCTGCGCGAGCGCAGGCCGGCGTGGCCGAGGTTGCGCGGCGAGTAGTAGGCCTGCTTGAGCGAGCGCAGCACGAGTGCGTTCAGCGCGCGGCGGCCGGCGCCGGCCCGGAAGCGCACGTGCCGCTCGATCCGCTGCGAGATCGCGCCGAGCAGCTCGCTGGCCTGCGACGGCGACATGCTCTCGGGCACGGGCGGCGTCGGCACCTCGAGCGTCGCCAGCTGCGAGACGAGGCGTTCGATCCGCTCGGGCTCGGGACGCTCGTGCACGCGATACAGGCACGGCACCCTTTGGCGCTCGAGCAGATCGGCCACCGCTTCGTTGGCGGCGATCATCAGGTACTCGATCAAGCGGTGCGCCTCCGTCTGCGAGCGCGCGTGGATCTCGGCGACCTCGCCGCGGTCGTCGAAGATGAACTCGGGCTCCTGCGAATCGACGGCGAGCGCGCCGCGTCGCTCACGCTCGCGCCCGAGCGCAGCCGCTGCCGTGCGCGCCGCGGCGAGCGGCTCGCTCCAGGGCGCCAACGCCGGCTCCTCGCCCGCGAAGATGCGGTCGACCCGCTCGTAGTCCAGGCGCTCGTCCGAGCGGATCACCGACCGGTAGAAGGCGGCGCTCTCGACGTTCGCTCCGCCAAGCTCGAGCTCGGCCGTCACGGCCAGGCGCTCGCGCTGGGGGACGAGCGAACAGGCGTCGTTGGAGAGCTCCTGCGGCAGCATCGGCTCCACCGCTCCCGGTGCGTACACGCTCGTGCCGCGCCTGCGCGCCTCTGCGTCGACGGGAGATCCCTCCGGCACATACGCGCTGACGTCTGCGATGTGCACCCAAACGCTGATCGTGCCGTCCGCATGCGCTTCGGCCGAGATCGCGTCGTCGAAGTCGCGCGCGCTCAGCGGGTCGATCGTGAACGTCGTCAATCCCGTCAGGTCGCGCCGCGCCGATAGGTCGCCGCGTATGTCCAGACCCCGGTCGCGCGCCCTTTTCGCAGCGCGCTGCACGTGGCGCTCGAAGCCACGCGCCAGGCCACGCTGGAGCAGGAGCGCGTCGATCGCAGAGCGCGCCGACTGGCGAGCCTGCGGCGGCCACACCACGCGCGAGTCCTGGCCAGCACTGCGCCGGCCACCCCGCGGCGGCGGCGCGTGCTTGCCCGTCCGGCCATCCTTCCGCCCCGAGCCCTGCCGTGGCTCCGCTTCCGGGCGTGCCTTCGGCTGCGCTCGCCGCCCCCTGCCCCCCTGCGGGCGGCGGCCGCTCACCTGATTTTGGCCGCGAGCGTGTCGAGCGCCACCTCGAGGCCGTGATTGGAATCGACGCCGTGACGGACGTGGACTTCGGGGGTGATCCCGGCCCCCTGCTTGACACCGCCGCCGCCGAGGTTGCGGCCGCTCGGGGTGAAGTACTCGCCCACCGTGATGTCGAGCGCGCCTCCGTTGGCGAGCGGCTCCTCCTCTTGGAAGACGCCCTTGCCGAAGGTGTGCGTGCCCACGACCGTCGCGCGGTGGTGGTCCTGGAGCGCCGCCGTCACGATCTCGGCCGCCGAAGCCGTGTTCGCGTCGACGAGCACGACCATCGGGAACGGGGGCGAGATCGCATCCCCTTCAGCAGTCAGCGTCTGGCTCGGCTGCGTGCGCCCGCGCGTCGAGACGATCGTTCCCCTCTCGACGAAGATGCTCGCGATCAGCCGCGCCTCCTCGACGAGGCCGCCACCGTTTGCGCGCAGGTCGAGCACGATCCCACGCGCGCCCGACCGCATCTCGCGTTCCACCGCTTCGCGGACTTCACCGTGCGCGCCGGGGCTGAACGTGGCGAGCGCCACCACGCCGAGCTTCTTGCCGTGCACCGACTTCGTCACCGACGCGACGACCGGCTCGGAGATGGTCGCTCGCGTCAGGCTGAGCGCGTTCAGCGCCGTGTGACCGCCGCGCTGCTGCAGCACCCCCAGCTTGACGTCTGTCCCGGGACGTCCCTTGATCAGCTCGATCGCGTTTTCGGTCGGGACGCCGGCCAGCTTCCGCCCGTTCACAGAGACGATCACGTCGCCTTCGTGCATTGCCGCGCGCTTGGCAGGCGATTCGTCGAACACCTTGGCCACGCGCAGGCCCCGCTTGACCGGCGCGACCGACACGCCGATGCCGGTGAAGCTCGGGGGCGCGTTGAATTCGCGGAACTGCTTCGGCGTGAGGTAGTGCGAGAAGCGGTCGCCGAGACTCGCCACGGCCCCCGAGATCGAGCTGTTCGTCAGCCGGTCCTTGTCGATCTGGCGGTAGTAGTCGCTCGCGATCTTGTCGATCGCTTCGCTGACGGCCCGCGTTTCCTCGTGGGCCACGAACGTCGAGCGCGCGAAGCTCGGCAGGTCTTCGGGGTGGCCGCCGAGGTACACGCCCAGGACCAGCAGCACCGGCAATGCGATCGCCAGCACCGCCAGCAGCGGCTGTCGTTTCCGGGGGGCCATTGGCCCCGCAAGCCTACGGGTCAGACCTTGAGGAAGCGCCGCAACGAGATGCCCGAGCCGGCGGCCGAGACGGCGATCGCGCACGCCATCAGGATCGCGATCAAGAGCGGGAAGGCGATCATGTCGGGCTCCGAGATCAGCTTGACCGTGTTCGCCAGTGGATCGACGAGCGTGACCTTGGCGAGTGCCAGCAGTCCGATCGCAGCGGCGCCGCCCAAGGCGCCGAGGAACAGGCCCTCGAGCACGAACGGCCAACGGATGAACCAGTCGGTCGCGCCGACGAGCTTCATAACCTCGACCTCGCGCCGGCGCTAGAAGAGCGACAGGCGGATCGTGTTCGAGATCAAGAGGATCGACGCGAGCACGAGCAGCGCCGCCAGGAGCGCCATCGTGATCTTGATCACCCGCGTGGCCGAGAGGATCTTGTCCGTCTGGGCCTGGCGGTTCTGGACAGCCGCGATCGCCGGGTCGGTGACCAGCCTCGTCCCGAGCGGGCTCGCCTGGTCGAGCTCCGCCCTCACGACCGCCGAGTTCTCGGGCTTGTCAGGCGTGATGCGGAAGATGTCGGGCAGCGGGTTGTAGCCGATCAGCGCGAACGCCTGCGGGTTGGCCTTCTTCTCGTGTTCGTAGCCCTGCTGCTTTGAGACGAACTCGATCCGCTTGATGTGCGGCTCTTTCTGCAGCTCGGCGCGCACGCGCGCCACTTCCGCCGGGGTCGCGCTGGTGTTCATGTCGACGTCCACGAGCACGCGACCGCGGACGTCGTTGGCGGCGCCGTTCGTCGCCTCCACGACCGGGATGAAGACACCGAGCACGAGCGTCGTCACGAGCACGGAGGCGAGCGCCGCGAAGCTCGGCAGCGCGTTGCGCTGGATCGAGCGGAAGGACTCTTTCAGGAAGAAGCCCGGCCTCACGTCGTTTCCCGCTTCAGGCGCTCGCCGAGCTCGTCGGTGTTCTCTTCGCGCGCCCCGTACAGGCCCGAGGCCTCGTCGCGCACGATCCGCCCGCGCTTGAGCTCGATCACGCGGCGGCGCATGCGATCGACCATCTCGTTGTCGTGCGAGGCGACGATCACCGTCGTCCCGGCCCGGTTGATCCGGTACAGCAGCTGCATGATCCCGATCGAGGTCTCCGGGTCGAGGTTGCCCGTCGGCTCGTCGGCCAGCAGCAGCGGCGGATGGGCGGCGAACGCGCGGGCCACCGCCACGCGCTGCTGCTCGCCGCCGGAGAGCTGGTGCGGGTAGTTGTGCAGCTTCGTCGACAGCCCCGTCAGGCGCAGGATGTCCGGCAGCGTCGCGCGAATCTGCTTGCGCGGTGTGCCCGTCACCTGCAGCGCGTAGGCGATGTTGTCGTAGACGGTGCGCGTCGGCAGCAGCTTGAAGTCCTGGAAGACGACGCCGACGTTGCGGCGGTAGTAGGGCACCTTCTTGTGCTCGATCTCCGACAGGTCGCGGCCCGCGACCCGGATCCGTCCGTCCGTCGGCTCGAGCTCCTTGATCAGCAGGCGCATGATCGTCGACTTGCCCGAGCCGGTCGGGCCGACCAGGAAGACCATCTCCTGGCGGCGCACCGCGAAGGTCGCGCGTTCGAGGCCGACGCCGCCCGGGCCGTACAGCTTGGACACGCCGCGGAACTCGACGACCGTGTCGCGCGGATCGCGAGCGGGCGGGACGATTCGCCGGGTCGCGGCATGCGCCGCCAGATGCTCGCCGCGGCGGCGCTCGTGTCCGGGCGGCGGCTCCTCTCGCGTGCGCCTGTCCCGGCCCTGCGGGATGGCGTTGTCGGTCGCCGGCATGGCCCGTGACGGTACCGTGAGCGCTCCCCTTCCCAAAGCAAGAGCCGCTGCATGCAACGGGTGTTGCACTCCCGCGCTCTTACGCCCGGTGATCCGCCGGGCGCTCGCGCCCCGGCGGCTATCGTGAGCCCGGCGATGGCCGCGATCGAGACCACGACGACCGAATCCAACGGGCTGCCGATCCACCGCATCGCGCTGCCCGGCACGCGCGCTCTGACGGTGCTCGTGGCCTTCGACGCCGGCGCGCGCAACGAGCGGCCCGAGGAGAACGGCATGGCGCACTTCCTCGAGCACCTCGTGTTCAAGGGCGGCGAGAAGTACCCGACCTATCGCGACGTGAACGAGACCGCCGAGCGGCTGGGCGGCGTGCTCAACGCCTACACCAGCCACGACCTGGTCGCCTTTCACATCACCGTGCGCGCCGAGAGCGCCCCGGAGGCGATCGACCTACTCAGCGACTTCGTCGGCCGCCCGAGGATCGACGGAGAGGAGCTCGACCGCGAGCGCGGCGTCGTCATCCAGGAGATCAACCGAGCCTTCGATCAACCCTCGATGGTCGCCGAGTACCTGATCGATCGCGCCGCCTTCGGCGAGCATCCGCTTGGGCGAACCGTGCTCGGCCCCGAGGAGAACCTGCGCTCCTTCACGCGCGATGGCATCGTCGCGTTCCGCGAGCGCCGCTGGGCAGGCGCGCGTGGCGGCGCCTTCCTCGTGGGCAACGTCGAGCACCTTCCCGACGAGGCCGAGCTGCAGGAGCTGTTCGGGCGCTTCCCCCCGCTGCCCGCGCCTGGCCCCTACGACCCGGCACCCGCTTTCGAGCCCGAGAAGCTCGTCGAGCAGCGCGATACCAACCAGTCGCACCTGCGCATGATCTACCGGCCCGACGTCGCCGTGCGCGACGTGCGCCAGCGCGCCGCCCTGGCGATCTACTCGACGCTGCTCGGGGGCTCGATGGGCTCGCGCCTGTTCGATGAGATACGCGAGAAACGCGGCCTCTGCTACTCGGTCTACGCGATCAACCACGCCTTCGCCGACGTGCCGATCCTGCAGCTGGGCTCAGGGCTGGACTCAGCCAAGTGCATCGAGGCATACACGAGGATGCGCGAGATCGTCGACGAGCTCCGCGACGAGGGGCCGACCGAGGAGGAGGTCCAGCGCGCCCGCGCCTACGCCGCCGGGCGGCTCGTGCTCTCGTTCGAGAACTCGGGCGCCGTCGCCCGCCACGCGGCCAACCAGCAGATCGTCTTCGGCGAGCCGATCGACCCCGACGAGGCGATCGCCGCGCTCGACGCCGTCACGTTCGAGGAGGTCCGCGAGGTTGCCGCCGGCGTCGCCGACAAACTGGCCGTGGCCTGTGTCGGGCCGCACTCGGTCGAGGAGTTCTAGCGGGGAGCTTCGACCCCGCGGCTGCTACCCGATCGCCACCATCCGGTCGATCGGCACCCGGGCGCGCACGGCGATCTCCTCGGGCACGCGCACCTCGAACTTCATCTCCTGCAGGGCATCGCGCAGCTTGTGAAGCGTGATCATCTTCATGTAGACGCACGCCGCCCGCGGGTTGGCAGCGACGAAGTTGACGTCCGGCGCGGCCATCTGCAACGGATAGAGCATCCCCGTCTCGGTCGCCACGACGACGTCGCGGACCCTGCCGGGACCGCCGTTCTCCTCGGCCGCCTGCGAAGAGCTGTCAAAGCCCGGTTCCTGCACCTGCGCGCTCGCCTCGGCGTCGCCTGTGCTGGTGGGGGTGGCGGTGAGCGCTGCGGTCGCCGACTCGGCGTGCTCGGCGTAGCGCAGCATCCCGCCGGTCGAGAGCATGTGCACGCCCTCGCCCGAGATGTCGCCGGCGGCGACGTACTCCATCACGCTGGTCGTGCAACCGCACTCGGGGTGGATCAGGAAATCCGCGCCCGGGTGCGCCGCGCGGGTGGTCTCGATGTCAGCCGGCCGAATCCCGGCGTGAACGTGGCACTCGCCGTCCCACACGTGCATCCGCTTGCCGAGCTCCTTCTCCACGTAGGCCCCCAGCCACATGTCCGGGCCGAACAGGATCTCGGTATCGGGCCCGTGCGTCTCGTAGATGTGGCGGACCACGTCGACGGCGTTGGCCGACGTGCAGCAGTAGTCCGTCAGCGCCTTCACCTCGGCGGTCGTGTTGACGTACATCACGACCACGCCGTCGGGGTACTCCGAGCGCCACGAGGACAGCTGCTCGGCGTCGATCGAGGCGGCCAGTGAGCAGCCTGCGTCGAGATCCGGGATCAGGACCGTCTTGTCCGGACACAGGATCGACGCGGTCTCCGCCATGAAATGGACGCCGCAGAAGGCGATCACCTCGGCGTCGACGGCGGCCGCCTGACGCGAGAGCCCGAGCGAGTCGCCGACGTAGTCGGCGACGTCCTGGATCTCGGGCACCTGGTAGTTGTGCGCGAGGATCACCGCGTGGCGCTGCTCGGCCAGCGAGCGGACCTCCTCCTTCAGCGAGGCGATGTCGGCGAGGCTGAGGTGATCCTGCACCGCCTCGGCCGCGGCCAGGGTGGGCGCCATCGGCAGGTCCATGGGGCTCATTCTATCCCCGCAAGTCGCTCGCCAAGGAGGCCCGCAAAGCCCTCCGAGCTGCTTCGGGCCGCGGCCGGAGGGCCGACCGCCGGCTGGCCGGTGCCGGCGATTGAAGCGAGCTCAGGAACAGACCGCCACGCCCGCCATGTCGCGTTCGCGCGGCCAGGCGATCGTGTGCGGGTTGCGCGCGGCGTCGGCCAGATCCGGGCTCTCGCCGTCGATCACGCGCACGCAGTAGTCGATCGAGTCGACGAACTCGCCGTAGCCGAGCTTGGTGTCGTGCAGCTCGCACAGAAGCAGCGGCTTGACCGAGCGCAACGTCTCGCGCATGCCGTCAACGACGATCAGCTCGGCGCCCTCGACGTCGATCTTGACGAGGTCCGGCGCGCGCACGCCCTCGCCGCCCACGAACTCGTCGAGCGTGACGGTCTGAACCGTGATCTCGCCCGTCTCGGGACCGTGGTTGTCCTGTTTGGTCGCGCCCTCGACGTTGAGCGAATGAAACGCCGACCACGGCGACACGAACATCTCAGCCGTGCCCGTGGCCGAGGAAAGAGCCTTGTCGACGATCGTCACGTTGCTGAGGGCGTTGAGCGTCACGTTGTGGCGCAGCGTCGCGAGGTTCTGCGGGATCGGCTCGAATGCGTAGACCCTTCCCTGCGGTCCCACCAGGCGCGAGCAGAGGATCGTGAAGAAGCCGATGTTGGCGCCGACGTCGTACACGGTCTGGCCGGGCTTGACCAGTTCGGCCAGCGCCTCCTGCACCTCGGGCTCGGCGTCGCCAGTCAGATAGCGCAGGAACGAGCCACCGAGGTTGATGCGCGCTCCCTGCATGTGCCCGCGCAACACCCGCATGTCTCGGTGGCGCAGTGGTCGCGTGGCGGTCTCGACGATCCGCCGCCCCGCCTCGCTCGAGTGTTGAAGACGCGAGACCTCGCGCCAGGCACGCCCCGAGATCGGCCCCGCGACACGCGCGACGCCGCGCTTGGCCCGGTCGCTGAGTGAGCCCGCCCCCGTCACGAGCGAGGCATGATACCTGGGCTTGCGCTGGCTCTAGCCGGCAAGCTCGAGGATCATCGACAGGTCGAGCGCCGGCGCCGAGTGCGTCAGCGCCCCCAGCGAGATCGCGTCGACGCCGGTCTCGCCGACTGCCCGCAGTGTCGCCAGCGTGACGCCCCCGCTGGCCTCGAGCTGCGCGCGCCCGGCGACCTGGGCGACGGCAGCGCGGAGCTGTGCCTCGTCCATGTTGTCCAGCAGCAGCCGCGGCGCGCCTGCGCGCAGCGCCTGCTCGATCTCGCCGGCGTCGCGGACCTCGACCTCGAGCGTTGCCGCCAGCTCAGGCGAGGCCGCGCGGGCACGCTCGACGGCAGCCGCGACCCCCCCAGCCGCGGCGATGTGGTTCTCCTTGATCAGGATCGCGTCGAACAGGCCGGCGCGATGGTTGGCGGCGCCGCCCGCGGCCACGGCAGCCTTCTCGAGCATGCGCAGTCCGGGCGTCGTCTTGCGCGTGTCCAGCACCGTCGCGCCCGTGCCCTCAACCTCGCGAGCGGCGCGCGCGGCCATGGTCGCCACGCCCGAGAGATGTCCTAGGAAGTTGAGCGCCGTCCGCTCGGCCGTGAGCAGGGCGCGCGCGCCGCCGTCGAGCGACATCACCGGTCCGCCCTGCTCGCGCCAGACGCCCTCCTCGACCAGGCGCAGGACCTGCGTGTCGTGGTCGAGCGCCTTGAACGTCGCCTCGGCCGCGTCGATCCCGTAGATCGCCCCCGGCGCCTTCTGTGTGATCAGCGCTCGAGCGCGCGCGTCGGCCGCGACCGTCGCCTCGGTCGTCACGTCGCCCGTGCCGAGATCCTCCTGCAGCGCACGTCCGACCAGCTCCGCGAGCTCGCTCCCCGCTGCGGCGCCTGCTCTCAACGCAGGGCCTTGCTCGACGCCGTCGCGAGCAGGTGGGCGCGCACGAAGCCGTCGAGATCTCCGTCGAGCGCCCGCTGCACGTCACCCATTTCGTGGCCCGTGCGATGGTCCTTGACCATCGTGTACGGATGCATCACGTAGGAGCGGATCTGCGAGCCGAAGTTGACGTCCTGCGCCTCGCCCTTCTCGCGCGCGATCTCCTCCTGACGCTCGCGCTCGCGCTGCTCGAGCAGCTTCGCCCTCAGCATCGCCAGCGCCGTCGCCCGATTCGACGATTGCGAGCGCTCGTTCTGGCACTGCACGACGATCCCGCTCGGCCTGTGCGTGATGCGAACGGCCGAGTCGGTCTTGTTGACGTGCTGGCCGCCCGCGCCCGAGGCGCGGTAGGTGTCGACCTGCAGGTCATCCTCGTTGATCTCGATCTCCCCGGTGTCGTTCACCACCGGCGCCACCTCGACCCCCGCAAAGCTCGTCTGGCGTCGATGGGCCGAGTCGAAGGGCGACAGGCGCACGAGCCTGTGCACGCCGCGCTCGGCGCCGAACAGCCCGTAGGCGTTCTCGCCCGATACGCGGAAGGTCGCCGACTTGATCCCGGCTTCCTCGCCCGGGCTCACCTCGAGCAGCTCCACCTGGAAGCCCCGGCGTTCGGCCCAGCGCATCTCCATGCGCAGCACCATCTCGGCCCAATCCTGGGCGTCCGTCCCGCCCGCGCCCGCGTTGACGCTGACGAGAGCGTCGCCCGCGTCGTACTCGCCTGAGAACAGGCGCTGCTCCTCCAGCTCGGCCAGGCGCGCCTCCACCGAGGCGATCTGCTCGTCCACCTCGGCCTGCAGCGATTGCTCCTCCGCGGCCATCTCGGCAAGCGCGTCGAGGTCCTCGACGTCACGCTTCAGCTCGTTGAACTGCTCCAGGCGCCGGCCCGCGCGCGCGTGCTCGCCTGACACTGCCGCCGCGCGCTCAGAGTCATCCCAGAACCCAGGCGCGCCCATCTCCGCCTCGAGCGCCGCCACGCGTTCGCCCAGCGCAGCCGGGTCAAAGATAGTCCGTGAGCAGTTTCATCTGCTCGCGGATCGAGGCCAGGCGCTCAGGAGTCGATTCGCTGGGAGCGCTGGTGGCCACGCCTCCACGCTATCAACGCGGCGGAGGAGCCGCGGCCCCTCAGGCCTCACGCCGGCGTGCCGCTCAAATATGCTCGCGCCGGTGCCGAGCGACACGCCAGAGCAGCTCGCCGCGGCGTTCGCCGCCGCGATCAACGCCGGCGAGGTCCGGGCGGCGGTCGAGCTGTGGACGGACGATGCCACGATCGTGCAGCCCGACGGCGAGACCGTGCGCGGCAAGCCGGCCGTGGCCGCCGCCCTGCAGACGCTCATCGACAACAGCGTGCGGATGGAGATCGACGTGTCCAACGTGTTCGTCGGCGGCGACGTCGCCATCGTGGCCGGTGCGCTCACGCTCAACGGGACCAGCGGAGACGAGGAGCCCTTCGCGCAGCGCAGCAGCTCGGTCGTCGTGTACATCCGTGGCGCCGACGGCTGGCGCATCGCGATCGACGCGCCATGGGGGCTGCCACACGCCTAGGCGGCGCCCTCGCGCTCGGCCCACGAGGTGATCCCGAGATCGGGGCGAGGCTGCTCGTCGAGCATCGCCAGGTACTCGAGCATGTGCCCTGAGGGGTCGCGAAAGTACACCGCCGCAGCGGGCATCCAGCCGATGTAGCTCGGTTCCTCGGCCGGCTCGCCGAAGAACGAGAGCGGCTCGACACCATCGGCGCGCAGGCGCGCCGGCGCCGCCAGCACGTCCTCGAGATCCATCTCGAAGGCGATGTGAAGCTGCATGTTCATCGGCGCCGAGCCGATCGACCACAGCCCGAGCATCGCCTGACCGGGCCCTCCGATCCAGTGAAAGACGGCTCCCCTCTCGGGCAGTTCGAGCGCCACCGGCAACCCGACCACGTCCCTGTAGAACGCGACCGACCGTGCCATGTCCGAGACCGTCAGGTGCGTCTCGAACAGCCCCCGGACGTTCATCTCCGCGCAGCGCCGCTAGGCGCCGTGGCACTTCTTGAACTTCTTGCCCGAGCCGCACCAGCAAGGGTCATTCCGTCCCACGCTGTGCTCCTCGTCGACGACGCGCTGCTCGACGACCGGCATCGCTTCCTGCTCGGGGTCGATTTCGCCGAAGCCGCCCTGCGCGCCGCCGGTGCCAGCGGCGGCCGCGGCTGCAGCCATCGCCCCCGCGCCGACGGCGCTTTCGCCGCCCGAGTACGAGACGCGCCCGGCGCGCGTCGAGCTGCCGGCGGCGGCGAAGCTCGGCGGGGGCGTGCTGACGCCGTTCTCGCCCTCGACGTTGACCTCGACGTTGAAGATCATCCGCGCATAGTCGGTCCACACGCTGTTCATGAGGTCGCCGAACAGCGTGAAGGCCTCGTTCTTGTAGTCGACGAGGGGGTCGATCTGGGCGAAGCCGCGCAGGTGGATGCCCTCGCGCAGGTAGTCCATGTCGAACAGGTGCTCGCGCCAGCGTTCGTCGATGATCTGCAGCAGCAGGAAGCGCTCGAGCGCCCCCATCAGCTCCTCGCCGAGTGCCTGTTCGCGCGCCTCATAGCGCTCCATGGCCATCTCGCTGATGCGATCGGTCAGCACGACGCGGTCCACGCGCTCGGGATCCAGATCGTGCTCGTCGAGGTCGAGCGGGAAGAACTGACCGAGGGCGGTGAACATCCCGTCGAGGTCCCAGTCCTCGATGAAGTCGCCCGGCGTGTACTGGTCGATCGTGCGCTCGATTACGCCCTCTACCTCGCGCCGCGCCTCCTCGCCGATGCTCTTGCCTTCGAGCACCTCGTCGCGGTAGGCGTAGATCACGCGCCGCTGCTCGTTCATCACGTCGTCGTACTCGAGCACGCGTTTGCGGATCAGGAAGTTCTGTTCCTCGACCTTCTTCTGGGCTTTCTCGATCTGCTTGGAGAGCATGCCTGCCTCGATCGGCTCCTCGTTGCCCTCCTCATCGACACCGCCGAGTTTGTCGAGGATGCGGTAGATGCGGTCGCCCGCGAACAGGCGCACCAGGTCGTCCTCGGCGGAGAGGAAGAACCGGCTCTCGCCGGGATCTCCCTGGCGCCCGGAGCGGCCGCGCAACTGGTTGTCGATTCGGCGCGACTCGTGCCGCTCGGTGCCGCAGATGAAGAGACCGCCGGCGGCCACCACGTTTTCGTGCTGCTCCGCCACCTTCCGCTCCAGCTCCGGCAGCACCTCGGCCAGGCGCTGCTCGTAGTCCTCGGCGTCGTGCTCGACGCCGCGACGCGCAAGCTCCAGCCGCGCGAGATGCTCGGCGTTGCCGCCGAGCTTGATGTCGACGCCGCGCCCGGCCATGTTCGTGGCGATCGTGACGGCGCCAGGCTGGCCCGCCTCGGCCACGATCTCGGCCTCACGCGCGGCGTGCTCGGGCTTCGCGTTCAAGACCGTGTGCTTGATCGCGCTCTTGGTCAGGCGGTCGCTCAGCAGCTCCGAGACCTCGACCGAGATCGTGCCGACCAGCACGGGTTGCCCGTTCTCGTGGCGCGCCGCGATCTCCTTGATGACGGCGCCCCACTTGCCGTCCTTGGTCTTGTAGATCTGGTCGTTGCGGTCGTTGCGGATCATCTCCATGTTGGTCGGCACCTGCACGACCGGGAGCTCGTAGATCTTCATGAACTCGGTCGCCTCGGTCAGTGCCGTGCCGGTCATGCCGGCGAGCTTGTCGTAGAGGCGGAAGAAGTTCTGGTAGGTGATCGTCGCGAGCGTCTGGTTCTCCTCCTGGATCGCGACGCTCTCCTTCGCCTCGATCGCCTGGTGAAGGCCCTCCGACCAGCGACGGCCGTCGAGGATGCGGCCGGTGAACTCGTCGATGATCTTGACCTCGCCGTCGATCACGGCGTAGTCGACGTCGCGTTTGTACAGCGACTCTGCGCGCAGCGACTGGATCAGGTGGTTGACGAGGTGTCCGTTCTCGGCTCGGTAGAGGTGGTCGATGCGCAGGAACTTCTCGGCCTTGGCGACGCCCTGCTCGGTGATCGCGACCGTTTTCTGCTTCTCGTCGACCTCGAAATCGAAGTCCGCCACGAAGGACTTCTTCGAGCGCGGGTCCATCCCTTCGGGCGTCTTGCCGAGCTGCATGTGCGGCGCCAGGCGCGCGAACTTGACATACAGGTCGGCGGCCTGTTCGGGCGCGCCGGAGATGATCAGCGGCGTGCGCGCCTCGTCGATCAGGATGTTGTCGACCTCGTCGACGATCGCGAACGCGTGCCCGCGCTGGACCTTTTCGGCGAGGTCGGTCGCCATGTTGTCGCGCAGGTAGTCGAAGCCGAACTCCGAGTTGGTGCCGTAGACGACGTCGCAGGCGTAGGCGCGGTGCTTGTCATCTGTCGGCTGCATGTTTTCGAGGACCCCGACGGTCACGCCGAGCGCGTCGTAGATCGGGCCCATCCATTCGGCGTCGCGCCTGGCCAGATAGTCGTTGACGGTCACCACGTGAACGCCCTTGCGCCTGAGCTGGCCGTCCTCGGCGCTGGCCTCGTGCACGGCGAGCGAGTTCAGCACGACGGCAAGCGTGGCGGTGAGCGTCTTGCCCTCCCCCGTCTTCATCTCCGCGATCTGGCCGTCGTGCAGCGCCATTCCGCCGATCAGCTGCACGTCGAAGTGGCGCATCTCCATCGTGCGCTTGCCCGTCTCACGCACGATCGCGAAGCACTCGGGCATCAGCGCGTCGAGCGACTCCCCGTCGGCGGCGCGCTCGCGCAGCGCGTCCATCCGCTCGCGCAGCTCAGCGTCTGAGTCGTGTTCGAGCTCGGGCTCGAACGCGTTGATCAGCGCGACACGCTTCTGGTATTCCTTGTACTTCTTCGCCTCGCCGACGTTCAGCGCGCGATCGAGCAGGGAGGGCATTGGCCCAAGGATAGCTCCCGCGCACGCCGCGTCTGCCGGTCGCGCCGGCGGCCGACGATCAGCCGAAGCTGAAGCTCACGGGAGTGCTTTTGGGCCCTTTGCAGTCGGCCAGCGTGACCGTGAGCGGGCCGTCGGTCGTGACGTTCAGGTGCGCTTTGCAGTCGACCCTCGCGCGTTTGGCGTCGATCGTCACGGCCGAGACGTTCGTCGCCGAGATGTCGAGCGCGTCGCTGACCGGTTCGGTCGGTGCAGCGCCCCACGATTTGCTCTGGCTCGTGTACGGGATCGCGGGTATCTGGCCGCCCGTGAGCACGCCGGCACCGGTTTCGGTCGCCGCGGGTGTCGGGTCGCCCTTGCCGAAGCCGTGCGAGCGAACGTCGACTTCGCCCAGCGGAGCCGATCCGCCGCCGTTTCGCAGCGTCACGCCGTAGACCCAATAGGCGTGCCCGGCGGTGGTGCCGTCGGCCGGGAAGTCCATCTGCGGGTTGTAGACGTATGTCACGTGCGCCGGATTGCGGTCGATCGTTTCTGTCCCCAGGAAGGCGGCGGCCGGTGCGTATTCGTCGTTGATCGCCAGCGTCAGGTGCTCACCGGCCTGGAACTGATCGAACTCGTAGCGGTAGCCGAGTTCATCGAACTTTTTGACCTGTTCGAGCACACCCGCGATCGGCACGAGCTCGTCGGTCGTCTCATCCCAGATCAGGAACGGGACGTTGCGCACCGAGCCGAGCATTCGCTCCGTCAGCGACTGGTTGCCGCCCGGCTCCGGTTCGCCCGGGGGCACCCAGATGCCAAGACCCGGCGGGCCGACCGTGGGCTGCGCGCGGGCGAACAGGTCGGGGAACTGGCTGGTGAACTTGTACGTTCCGTAGCCGCCCATCGAGTAGCCCGCGATGTCGGTGAACGCGGGGTTCAGGTGGTAGTGCGCGGCGACGTCTGCCCAGACTTCGAACGTATCCGCGCCGGCGTGGTCGTAGTACCAGCCGTCGGGGCCGCGCCCTGACGGCGTGAACACGATCGATCCGCCGCCGCGGGCGGCGAACTGCGACTGGTTCTTGCTTCCGGCGAACTGGTTGTAGTTGGCCGACAGCGAATGCAGCAGCAGCGTCGCCCCCCAGCCGCCGCCCGGTTCAGAGCCTGCGGGGACGTAGATCGCATACGGCAGCAGCTGGCCGCGCATCGCGCCGATGCAGGCTGTCGAGCTGCCGCAGCCGCCGGTCGCGTAGTCGGCGCCCTGTCCGTCGGCGAAGTGCGAAGCGAGGATGCGGTCGAAGGCACCGCTCTGCGGCACACCCGTCGGTTGGCCGGGCATGTCGTCATTGACTTTTTCAACGAGCTTGGAGAAGTCGACGTCCGCGTGGAAGGCGCTGATGTCTCCACTGGCCAACGCCTGCGCCTGGGCCGACTCGCGCCACCAGGCCGGGTCGGCCGTCGTGCCCGGAGAGGGCGCTCCGGGCATCGGCTCTTGCGCGTTGAAGCGGAAGCCGACGTCGAAGAACGCCGCGGGTGCGCTGGCCGTCCCCGCCCCTCCCGGCTGCGTGGCGCTCCGCTCCGCGACCGGCAGCAGGTAGCTGCCGGCGGCTGCGTTCCAAAGCCCCACGCCAGCGGCGAGGCGCACGGTCCCGGTGCCCGGGTTCCACTGTTTGTGGGACACGCGAACCGTGATCTGCCGGCGCGGCAGGTCTACGCTGACGGTCGGGGCGGAGCCCGGGACCTGAGCCCCGGTTACGGCGTCGGTCAGCACCGCCGTTTCGCCATGGACGGTCAGGAAGTACTGCGCCGGAGCGCTGACGTTGGCGCCAAACGGAAATGGGTGGGTCTGACCTTCGGTGCCGCCGATCGCGATCGCGGTGGCCACGAGGCTTGGATCCTCGAGGGTGTTGAGCGTGATGCGAAAGGCCGTGGCGCCGGCGAGCGCCTTGACCCGCAGTTCGATCAGGTTGGCCGCGTTTTCGTCGTAGCCGGGGCCGCTCGGGTAGTCGTAGGTGCCGTCCGGCGCCGAAAAGAGGTCGCCACCGGAGGAGTCGCCGCCCGGCGAGTGCATCGGGTTGGTGGGATCGGTGACCTCCTTCGCGCCGTGGTCGTCGTAGACGTAGCCCTGGTAGAGGAACTCTCCCTTGCGGTACGCGCTCGCCCCGGAGACGAGAATCGGCGCCGCGTGCCAGGTGCTCCCCGGCGCGTTTTCCAGCTGCGGTGCGTGCGCGAGCGGCTGGTACAGGACGGCGGGCCCCGGTTGCGGCGCGCTGCCTTCCTTGGGGGGGAGCGACGGCGACGTCGCCGCGCGAGCCCCACTGGCCAGAAGCAGCGCTCCGAGGCAGCCGAGACCGGCCGTGCGCAGGGACGAGCGGATCCCCCACGACCCCGCTGCCCGCCGAGCGACCGACCCCAAACGACTCACCCCTGACCCCTCCAAATGAGACAACCGAACGCCGCTGTCTCTACCCGACCGGAAGGGTCGCTAAACAGGCCTTCCGACCCTACTTCCGGGCGCGCGCGTGCGGGCGCCCGTGGCGTCATACGCGCCGCTCGAGGTCTTTACATCGTCGGCTGCGTGACCGGCTGCCCCATGGTGCGGGCCGCCTCGGCGGCCATGCGACGATCGGCCGCGGCTGCGCGGGCCTCGCGCCTGTGGCGACGTTTGTCGCGGTGGCGCTTCACCTGGCGGGCGAGCTCGTCGACGATCAGATTGACTGAGTGCAGCATCTCGGGCGAACGGTCCCGGGCGCGGAGCGTGACGCCCTTGAGATAGAGCGTGGCCTCGGCGACCTGGCAGTCGGCGACCCGCGGGTTGGGCTCCTTGAAGATCTCGATCTCCACGCGCGCTAGCTCGGAGACCTGCCGAGCGACCTTGTCCAGGCGGCGAGTCGCGTGCGTGCGGATCTCGTCGGTGACCGGAACGTTGCGACCCTTGATGTCTATCTGCATCAGAGGCTCCTTTGGTCGGCTGTTGTCTGGCGCTTGCAAGATGCTACGCCCGCTCCTGGCGGATGTCCAACGGAATCGTGGAGCTAGATCGTTCGTCCAGACCCGGTGGGGCGGCGCTCTGCGGAGGCGCCCGCCACACGTTCCGCCGGACCGTCGATCCGGTGCGAGAATCGGCCAGTGAGCCCGAACCTGCAGGCGGCCGCCGCGAACCTGGGCTGGACGCTGGAACCGGGCGTGCTGATCGGCGTGGCGGTCGCGGGCGCGGCCTACGCCAGGCGTTGGGTGCGCGTGCGCCAGAGCGGTTCGCCGCGAGCGCAGGCCGACGCGCCGGTGTGGCGGCTCTGCTGCTTCCTCGGCTCGCTGCTGTTCACGCTCGGCGCGCTCGTCTCCCCGGTCGACGAGCTGGCCGACCAGCTCTTCCTCATGCACATGGTTCAACACGTGCTGCTGCTCGACGTGGTCCCGATCCTGGCGATCCTCGGCTTCACCAAGGTCCTGTTGCGCCCGGTCACGCGCGCCGTCCACACCCTCGAGCGCAGAGCCGGGCTGCTCGCCAGCCCAGCCTTCGCGGTCGTCATCTACATCGCCGTGATCTGGGCGTGGCACATCCCGGCGGCCTACGACCTCGCGCTGCGCCACCCGCTGGTGCACGTGCTCGAGCACCTGAGCTTCCTGGCCGCGGGCTCGCTCTACTGGTGGCACCTGCTCTCGCCGATTCGCGCGCGCCTGCGGCTGGCGGGCCTTGGACCGGTCGCCTACATGGGCTCGACCAAGCTGTTCGTCGGTGCGCTCGGCATGGGGCTCGCCTTCGCGCCCACCGCGCTCTACGCCTACTACGTCCACCACGCGCGCGTCTGGGGCCTGTCCGCTCACGACGACCAGTCGATCGCCGGCATCATCATGGGCGTCGAGCAGTCGCTCGTGATGGGGATCGCGATCGTCGTCCTGTTCGTGCGCGCGCTGGCCGAGTCCGAGCGCGAGCAACAGCGCCGCGAGCGCTTCGAAGCCGTCTGAGGACCGCTCGTCAAGCGCCGCCGTTCGACCGGGCAGGCTAGCGCCCAGCCACCGGGCCCGCTCCCGACGCGTGACGCCGCAGGCTCTGCAGGATCCCGCCGTGGCCGGCGATCGCGCCGATCAGGATCGATCCGTCAGCGACCTCCGTGCCGGGGAAGAGAATGCTCTCGCGCAGCTGCGTGCCGTCGCCCACCCTCGCCCCGTCCCCGATCACGACCGGCCCCATCAGGCGCACGTCGGCGCCGAGCTGGACGTCGCGGCCGATCCACACCGACCCCTCGACATCGGTGTCCTCGCGCAGCGGCGAGTCGCCCACGACGGTCAGCCCGGGGCGCAGCTCCTCGCCCTGCATCTCCAGGTGCAGCCGGCCGTGGAGCGCGTCGAAGGTCCCCTGGCGCAGCTCGGCCAGCGAGCTGACGTCGTTCCAGTACTCGCTCAGCTCGTGGATGTAGAAGGGCACGTCGTTCTCGAGCAGCGCCGGGTAGACGTCCTTGGCCCAGTCGACGAAGGCCCTGTCTGGGAAGTAGTCGAAGATGCGCGGGTCGAACATGTAGATGCCGCAGTTGCCGAGATCCGAGAGCGCCTCGTCGGGCTGGGGCTTCTCCTGAAAGCCCGTGATGCGCCCGTCACGGTCGTGAAGGACGACTCCATACTCGCGCGTGTCGGGCACGCGCTTGACAGCGAGCGTCGCGACCCCGCCGGCTTCGCGGTGGCGCTTGGCGAAGGCGCTCAGGTCGATGTCCGTGAGCGCGTCGCCCGAGATCACCAGGAACGGCTCCTCGCCGAAGAACTCGGCGCAGTTGCGCACGCCTCCGGCGGTCCCCAGCAGCTCCGGCTCGAAGCTGTAGGCGATGCGCTCGCCGAAGTGCTCGCGGATCGTGTCCGGGAAGTAGTGCAGGTTGGCGATCACGCCATCGAAGGAGTGCCTGTCGACCAGATCGAGGATGTGCTCCATCACGGGCCGATCGAGCACCGGCACCATCGGCTTGGTGATCTCGTATGTCAGCGGGCGCAGACGGGTACCCAGCCCGGCCGCGAGGACCATGGCCTTCATCGGCGGCTCCGGACCTCGCGCGCGCTCGCGGGCTTCGCCGGGCGAGCGCGCGCGAGGTCCTGCGCCTTAGCAACCAACACCTTTCTGCACACCCCCGGGCGGAGGCGAAAACGCATCAACGCAGCCTCGCCCGCCGACCCTAATACCGGTAGTGGTCGGGCTTGTACGGGCCGTCGACGGGAACGCCGATGTAGGCGGCCTGCTCCTCGCTCAGCTTCGTGAGCTTGACGCCGAGGGCGTCGAGGTGCAGGCGCGCGACCTTCTCGTCGAGGTGCTTGGGCAGCACGTAGACCTTCTTCTCGTACTCGTCGTTCTTCGTGAACAGCTCGATCTGGGCGATCGTCTGGTTGGAGAACGAGTTGCTCATGACGAAGCTCGGGTGCCCGGTCGCGTTGCCCAGGTTCAGCAGCCGGCCCTCGGACAGCATGATGATCGCGTGTCCGTCGGGGAAGACCCACTTGTCGACCTGCGGCTTGATGTTGACGCGCTCGATGCCCGGTACGCGCGAGAGGCCGGCGATGTCGATCTCGTTGTCGAAGTGACCGATGTTGCCGACGATCGCCTGGTGCTTCATCCGGCCCATGTCGGCGGCCGTGATGATGTCCCGGTTGCCGGTCGTGGTGATGAAGATGTCGGCGCTGTCGATGACATCCTCGAGCGTCTTGACCTCATACCCCTGCATCGACGCCTGCAGCGCGCAGATCGGGTCGATCTCGGTGACGATCACGCGCGCGCCTTGACCCCGCAGCGATTCGGCGCAGCCCTTGCCGACGTCGCCGAAGCCGCAGACGACCGCCACCTTGCCGCCGATCATCACGTCCGTGGCGCGGTTGATGCCGTCGATCAGCGAGTGCCGGCAGCCGTAGAGGTTGTCGAACTTGGACTTCGTGACCGAGTCGTTGACGTTGATCGCCGGGAACAGCAGCTCGCCGGCCTCGACCATCTCATAGAGGCGGTGCACTCCGGTCGTCGTCTCCTCGGTGACGCCTTTGATGCCTTCGCCGATACGCGTCCAGCGCTGCGCATCGTCGGCCAGCGAGCGCGTCAGCAGGGACAGGATCACGCCCAGCTCCTCCGACTCGGCGCCCGCCGGATCGGGCACTGCGCCGGCCTTCTCGTATTCGGTTCCCTTATGCACGAGCAGCGTCGCATCACCGCCGTCGTCGAGGATCATGTTGGGACCCTCGCCCTCGGGCCAGCGCAGGACCTGTTCGGTGCACCACCAGTACTGCTCGAGCGTCTCGCCCTTCCAGGCGTAAACAGGCACCCCTCGCGGGTCATCGACCGTGCCGTCGGGCCCGACCGCGACGGCGGCCGCCGCGTGGTCCTGCGTGGAGAAGATGTTGCAGCTGCACCAGCGGACCTCGGCGCCGAGCGCAGTCAGCGTCTCGATCAGCACGGCCGTCTGAATGGTCATGTGGAGCGAGCCGGTGATGCGCGCGCCCTTGAGCGGCTGGGAGTCGGCGTACTCCTGGCGAATCGCCATCAGCCCGGGCATCTCGTGCTCAGCGAGCACGATCTCCTTGCGGCCGAACTCTGCGAGCGAGAGGTCGGCGACCTTGAAGTCTGCGTCCGTTGCCACAGCGGTCGGGGTCATGAAGAAGCCTCCTGTCCGGTTAGGAGAGCGCCCTTACTGCAGAGAAGCGGCCGAGCGTGGCGGGTCCGGGCCCGTCGCAGCGCTCCTCGGCCGACCTCGAAAATATCACACCCCCAGCCCCGCCTCGCGCGGCGCGGACGTGGCCGGGAAGCCTTCCGCTCAGCGCTGCTCCAGCGCCGCCTTGAGCTCGTCGATCGCCTTCACCGGACCGGGATCCACGCCGCGCAGGGCCGCGAGGTATATCGAGACGAGATCGCCGAGCAGCACCAGCGAGATGACCCGCTCGATCGTCGTCTGCCCGCGCGTCTCCAGCCGGAAGCTGGCGATCGCGTTGGCGGCGATTGAGCGCTCGGTCAGGTCCATCCGCTCCTTCACGCGCGGGTGGGCGTCTGAGTCGTCGAGGAACACCGCCGAGAAGCGGCCCACGTCCTGCGCCCCTTCCCAGCCCACGATCTCGTTGTGATCGAGCTCGGGCAGCTCGTGCGCGAAGGCCGGCTGCTTGGCGTTCTCGTTTACCTGCGTCTTCCAGCGGTAGGCGATCGGCGTGGTCAGACCGGCACCGGCGATCACCGGCGTGGTGCCGTGGATTCCGCGGGCCACCTCCTTGGCCAGCGAGTCCTCGGGCGCATCCGGACCCCACTCGGCGACCAACTGCTCCGTATGGGAGGCGGCGACGTCTATCTCCGAGGTCAGGCGCGGGCCGGCACCACAGAGAGCGGCGACCTCGAGCGCGGCCACCGTCATGTAGGCGACGGCTCCGCGGGGCTGGAAGCCGCCGGGCAGTGGGATCACGGGGACCCCGTCGGCGCGCGCCATCTCGGCGAGCCTGCCGCCGGTCGTCACGACCGTGCGCCTCGCGCCGAGCGCCCCGGCCGACTCGTAGCAGGCGAGCGTCTCCTCGGTGTCGCCCGAGTAGCTCGCGCAGAGCACCATCGTGTCTGGCGTCGTCCACGGCGGCAGGCCGTAGGCGCGCGTGACGAAGATCGGGCGCGTCGCGTGGTCGGCCAGCGCCGCCCGCGCCAGCGCACCGCCGATCGCCGAGCCGCCCATGCCGGCGACGACGAGGCCGGCCGAGGTGTCCCAGTCCTGCATGATCGCCGACTCCACGCGCCACAAAGCGTCGCGCAGGTGCTCGGGCAGGCCGAGCACGTCGTCGAGCTGGCCCGAGCCGTCGATGCGCGCGATCTCCTCACGCGAGAGCTCCCGCACCGTGGGTGTGGCGCTCGGAGCGCCTTCGCTCATCTTGCCGCTCGCCTCCTCGATTTAGAACTTGATCGCGCCGTCGGGTAGTGACACACCCGGGAAGATACGCGCCCCGCGGTCGATCACGTTATCCGCCCCGACGGTCACACCCTCTCCGAGCACCGCGCCGCCGCCGATCGTCGTGCGCGCGCCGATGCGACAGCCGGCGGCGACGATGCAGTCGCGCAGCGTCGCGCCCTCGCCGATCTCGGCGCCCTTCAGGATCACGGCGCGCTCGACGGTGGCGTGCGCGCCGACCGAGACGTCTTCGCCGAGCACGACGAGGCTGCCGACCTGGGCGCCCTCGCCGACCGTCACGCCGCGCTCGAGCACGGCCGGCGGGATCACGCGGCCGTTGGTCTGGGCGCCGGGGTCGATCGCCAGCCAGTCCGACCCGAGTCGCTCGCCGACGGCGGTCCTGACGTTGCCCTCGATGATGTCGAAGGTGCCCTGCAGGTAGCGCTCGGGCGTGCCGATGTCTAGCCAGTAGCTCTCCGCAGGAAAGCCGAACAGGCCCTTGCCGATCAGCTGCGGCCAGACCTCGCGCTCGATCGAGACGTTGCGCTCGGGTGCGACGAGGTCGAGGACCTCGCGCTCGAGCACATAGGCGCCGGCGCTGATCAGGTTCGTGTCGATCGCGTCCGGGCTCGGCTTCTCGACGAAGTCGCGCACCGAGCGGTCCTCTTCGAGGTGAACGAGCCCATACGCGCTCGGGTCGGCCACGGGCACGAGCGCGAGCGTCGCCTTTGCCCCCGTCCGTTCGTGCTGGGCGATCTGCGCGCTCAGGTCGATGTCGGTGAGGACGTCGCCGTTGAGCATCAGGAAGCGCTCGTCGAGCATCGAGGCGGCGAACTTAAGCGCGCCGGCCGTGCCGCGCGGATCGGGCTCCTCGACGAAGCGCAGGCGGATGCCGAGGCCGGAGCCGTCGCCCAGCACGTTGCGAACGCTCGTCGCGAGAAAGCCACACGACATGATCACGTCGTCGACCCCGTGCTGCTTTAGCCACTCGAGCATGAACGAGATGAAGGGCCGGTCGACGAGCGGCACGACGGGCTTGGGAACGGTCGAGGTCAGCGGGCGCAGCCGCGTGCCCTCACCGCCGACGAGGATCACGGCCTGCATCAGGCGCCCGGCCTCGCAGGCTCGTGCGCCACGCCGCCGTCGTCCGAAACGCGGGCCCGCTGGCCGCGTCCGACGCCCTCGTAGAGGAGGCCGGCCGCGCGCACGGCGTCCGGATCGAGCGCGTTGCGCCCGTCGATCACGAGATTGCCCTTCATCGCCCGCGCGACCTCGCCCCAGTCGAGCTGCAGGAACTCTGGCCACTCGGTCACGAGCACCACGGCGTCGGCATCGTCGGCAGCCTCGAGCGGCGAGGCGGCGAAGGAGATCCCGCTGACGAGCTTGCGTGCCTGCCCCTCCGCCACCGGGTCATACGCGGCGACGAGCGCGCCATCGGCGTTCAGCCGCGCAGACAGCACCAGCGAGGACGCCTCGCGCATGTCGTCGGTGTTGGGCTTGAATGCCAGCCCGAACAGGGCCACGCGCTTGCCCACCAGGCCACCGAGGTGCTTCTGCAGCTTGCCGATCACGCGACGCTTCTGCAGTTCGTTGACCTCGATCACGGAGGTCAGGAGCTGGAAGTGATAGCCGGAGTTGCCCGCGAGCTGCTTGAGCGCGTCGACGTCCTTGGGAAAGCAGCTGCCGCCGAAGCCGATGCCGGCCTGCAGGAACTTCGGCCCGATCCGCTCGTCGAGGCCCATGCCGCGCGCCACCTCGACGACGTCCGCGCCGGTCTCCTCGCAGACGTTGGCGATCTCGTTGATGAACGAGATCTTCGTCGCGAGGAAGGCGTTGGAGGCCAGCTTGACCATCTCGGCGCTCGCGATGTCGGTGCGCACGAGCGGCGCCTGCAGCGGCGCGTAGAGCTCGACGACGGCGTCGCCGGCCCAATCGCCGACGTCCCCGACGACGACGCGATCGGGATGCAGGAAGTCCTGGACGGCCGAGCCCTCCTTCAGGAACTCGGGGCAGGAGACGTAGGCGAGGCCGCCCTTGCCCTGCTCGGCGAACATGCGCTTGACGGCCACCCCGGTGCCGGCGGGGACGGTCGACTTCATCACGAGCGCGTGGTCGGTGGAGGCCGGGATCGCGTTCACGACGGCGTTGACAGCCGAGAGATCGGCGTCGCCGGAGTAGGTCGGCGGCGTGCCGACGGCGACGAACAAGAGGCGCGCGTGCGCGTGCGCATCGGCGAGCTCGGTCGAGTAGTGCAGCCGCTCGGCGTTGCGCTGGAGCAGGCCGTCGAGGCCGGGCTCGTAGATCGGGACCTGGCCGGCGCGCAGGCGCTCGATCTTGTCGGCATCGATGTCGACGCACCAGACGTCGCTGCCGAGCTCGGCGAAGCCGGCAGCGGTGACCAGGCCGACGTAGCCGGTGCCGATCACTCCGATTGGCTCTCGCGTTGCGCTCACTGGCGGCGAAGGCTAGCCGGTGGGCGGGGCGATCCGGAAAACCGGGTGCTTGGCGGCGGCGTCGCGGAGCTCCGGCTCGGGCGAGTCGGGGCCGACGCCGTCGAAGAAAACGCCCACCTCGGCCTTCCAGCGCGCGAGATAGGCCCGCAGGATCGGCACCTTCTCGGCATCGGGCACGATCTCCTCGGCTGCGAACGGCTCGCGGCGCCGTCCCAGCAGCAGGTGCCCTTCGCCGGCTGCCCGCAGGTTGCGCACCCATTGGGTCTCGCCGCGCGGCGCCACCAGGTAGCGCGTCCCATCGATGCTGAGCAGGTTGACGGGCGTGCGCCGCGGCTGCCCGCTCGAGCGCCCGCGCACCTCGAGCACGCGCGAGCCCCACACGCTGAACCCCAGCGCCATGAGGCCGTTGAGGGCCCGGTTGAAGACGTTCTTCGTGAACCAGCCCGGGCGCTTGCGCTCGAAGTGAGCGGCGGCGGCAGCGTCGGCGCTCGGGGCCGGCGTGGGGTCGCCTGCAGCGGTGGCGGGACTCTCGTCCGGCATGGAGCCGAGCCTACTCGCCGACGGCCAGGAACGCCTCGTAGCGGCGAATGTCTCGCAGCGCGCGGGCCTGCTGCTCGGTGCCCTCCTGCGCCTGCTCGGCCGCTTGGCGCGCCTCGGTGAGGCGGGTCTCGTACGTCTGGCGGTCGAGCGCCTCCGGCGCGATCGCCTCCTCGACGAGCACGAGCGCGCGGTTCTCGGCGAACTGCAGGTAGCCCTCGGCCTGAGCGAAGCGCACGATGTCATCGTCCGAGCGATAGAGGCGCAACTCGGTCGGTTCGAGCATCGCGAGCACCGGCTCGTGGTTGGCGAGCACGCCGATCGAGCCCACCGGCGTGCGCGTGGAGAGCATCTCGATCTCCTCGCTGAACACCTCGCCCTCGGGCGTCAGCACTTCCACGGGGAACTTCGTCCTGGGCATTATTGATTAGCCCCGTGGGGCATCCGGCCCCAAGTTCTGATGAAAACGTCCGGCCTCCGGCCGCCCGTAGCCGGTCGAGCTCCGCTCTCCCTCATGATTTTTTGGCGGCCGCGACCACTTGATCGATCGTTCCCTTGAGGAAGAACGCCGACTCGGGCACCTCGTCGTGCTTGCCCTGGATGATCTCGTCGAAGCCGCGGATCGTCTCGGAGATCGGCACGTACGCGCCGGGCGTGCCGGTGAACTGTTCGGCGACGAAGAACGGCTGGGAGAGGAAGCGCTCGATCTTGCGCGCGCGCTGCACGGTCAGCTTGTCCTCGTCGGAGAGCTCGTCGATGCCGAGGATGGCGATGATGTCCTGCAGCTCCTTGTAGCGCTGCAGGATCTCCTTGACTTCGTTGGCGACGCGGAAGTGATCGTCGCCGAGGATCTCGGCCTTGAGGATCGTCGAGTTCGATTCGAGCGGGTCGACGGCCGGGTAGATCCCTTTTTCGGAGATCGATCGTGACAGCGCCGTGGTGGCGTTGAGGTGCGCGAACACCGACGCCGGCGCCGGGTCGGTGTAGTCGTCCGCGGGCACGTAGATCGCCTGGATCGAGGTGACCGAGCCGGTCTTGGTCGAGGTGATCCGCTCCTGCAGCTGGCCCATCTCGGTCTCGAGGGTCGGCTGGTAGCCGACCTGCGAGGGCATCCGCCCCAGCAGCGCCGAGACCTCGGAGCCTGCCTGGACGAAGCGGAAGATGTTGTCGATGAACAGCAGCACGTCCTGACCCTGGTCGCGGAAGTGTTCGGCCATCGTCAGACCGGACAGCGCCACGCGCATGCGCGCGCCGGGGGGCTCGTTCATCTGCCCGAAGACGAGCATGGTCTTGTCGAGCACGCCCGACTCCTTCATCTCGAGCCACAGGTCGTTGCCCTCGCGCGAGCGCTCGCCGACGCCGCAGAACGCAGACAGGCCGCCGTGCTCCTTGGCGAGGTTGTGGATCAGCTCCTGGATCAGCACCGTCTTGCCGACGCCGGCGCCGCCGAACAGGCCGACCTTGCCGCCTTTGGCGTACGGCGCGAGCAGGTCTACGACCTTGATGCCGGTCTCGAACATCTCCGTCGTCGGCGAGAGATCCTCGGCGCGGGGCGCCTCCTGGTGGATGCTCCGGCGCGGCGTGTCGGTCGCCAGCTCCTCGCCCAGGTCGATCGGCTCGCCGAGCAGGTTGAAGATGCGGCCGAGCGTGACGTCGCCCACGGGCACCGTGATCGGCGCACCCGTGTCGATCACCTCGAGGCCGCGCGCGAGGCCGTCGGTGGTGTCCATCGCGACGGCGCGCACGCGGTCGTCGCCGAGGTGCTGCTGAACCTCGCACACGAGCACCGTGTCCTCGGCGCCCGGGCTGATGCCCTCGGCCTCCTCCGCCGCGGCGGCGGCCGGCCTGGCGACGGTGATCGCGTGGTTGATCTCCGGCAGGCGGTCGGGGAAGAGAGCCTCGATCACGACTCCCTGGATCTCCTCGATACGCCCGAGGTTCGTCTTGCCCTCGCGGCTGCCGTTCGTCGTCGTCTGTGGCGCGGCGGTGCTGGCCTCCATTGCGTTTCGCGTCTCCTCTTTTATCTCTTTAAATATTAAGAATTAATTGAATTGAAGTGGTGAGGGAGTGCGACCCGGCATCACCCTAGGTAAGGCCCTCGGCGCCGGCCACGACCTCCATGATCTCTTGCGTGATCTCTGCCTGGCGGGCGCGGTTCATCTGCAGCGTGAGGTCGGTGATGAGTTCGCCGGCGTTGTCGGAGGCGCTTCGCATCGCCGTCATCTGCGCGCCGAAGAACCCGGCCGTCGACTCCACCAAGGCTCGGTATATCGAGATCTCGACGTAGTCGGGGACGAGCCGCTTGAGGATCTCCTCTGGGCCGGGCTCGTATTCGACGAGCGCGCGCACGCCGCGCTCGGAGGGGTGCTGCTCGTCGGCCGCCTGATCCTCGGCTGCGATCGTCGCCGCCGAGAGCGGCAGCAGTGTTTCGCGCGCGACCTGCTGGGAGAGCGGCGAGATGTAGGCGTTGTAGACGATCTCGACACGGTCGAGCGCGCCGTCGGCGTAGCCCGTCATCAGGTCGTCTGCGATCGAGCGCGCGTCGGCGTAGGCCGGTCTGTCGGCGAAGCCCGTGTAGCTGCCGCTCGGCACGTGCCCGCGGAACGTGAGCGAGGAGACGCCGCGGCGCCCGGTCGCGTACCACGCCGTGTGCACGCCTTCGTCGGCATATTCGCCCGAGATGCGAACGCCGGCGCGGATGATCTGCGAATTGAAGCCACCCGCGAGGCCGCGGTCGCCGGTGACGAGCAACACGCCGACGTTCTGTGTGGCCTCGTGCTCGGAGAGCAGCGGCAGCCGCATCGCCTCCGCCCCGGCCGCTTCGGCGGCCTGACGCGTCATCCGCCGCACCGCGTCCGCGTAGGGACGCAGCGCCTCGATCCGCTGCTCGGCGCGGCGCAGGCGCGCGGCGGCGACCGTCTCCAGCGCGCGCGTGATCTTCTGGATGTTCTTGACCGACGAGATCCGGTCCTTGACGTCGCGCTGGGAGGGCATCGGATGCGGCGGGCCTGCGCGCTAGGCGGCGGCCGGCTCCTCCTCACGGCTCGCGACCTGTTCCGCCGCGCCCTCCTCGCTGCGCAGTGGCGCAGCCTCGTCGAGCGGCAGGCCCTCCTCGTCGAGGTCGTAGCCGAAGTCCGAGGCGAACGCCTCGACCGCTTCGTGCACGGCCTTCTGCGTCCCCTCCGACCAGTCGCCGGCGGCGATCTTCTGGCGCACGTCGGTGTGCTGAGCGTGCATCCGTTCGATCAGCCCGGCCAGGAACTCGCCGACCCGCTCGACCTTGAGACGGTCGAGGAAGCCGTTGGTGGCGGCGTAGATCTGGACGACCTGATCCTCGACGGCAAGCGGCTCGCGCTCGTGCTGGTTGAGCGTGGCAACGAGGCGCTCGCCGCGGGCGAGCGTTTTCTGCGTGTCGGCGTCGAGGTCGGAGCCGAACTGGGCGAACGCTTCGAGATCGCGGTACTGCGAGAGCTCGAGCTTGATCCGCCCGGCCACCTTCTTCATCGGGGAGATCTGCGCGTTGCCGCCGACGCGCGAGACCGAGATGCCGACGTTGATGGCCGGCCTCACGCCGGAGTTGAACAGCGCCGACTCGAGGAAGATCTGCCCGTCGGTGATCGAGATCACGTTGGTCGGGATGTACGCCGAGACGTCGCCCGCCTGCGTCTCGATCACGGGCAGCGCCGTCAGCGAGCCGCCGCCGAGCTCCTCGTTGAGCTTGACCGCCCGCTCGAGCAGCCGCGAGTGCAGGTAGAAGACGTCGCCCGGATAGGCCTCGCGTCCGGGCGGCCGGCGCAGGAGCAGCGACATCTGGCGGTAGGCGTAGGCGTGCTTTGTCAAGTCGTCGTACACGCACAGCGCGTGGCGGCCGTTGTAGAGGAAGTGCTCGCCCATCGCGCAGCCCGCATAGGGCGCGATGAACTTGATCGGCGCCGCCTCGTCGGCCGGGGCGGCGATGATGATCGTGTTGTCCAGTGCGCCGTGTTCGTCGAGCGTCTGCGCCAGCGCCACGACGGTGGACATGCGCTGGCCGATCGCCACGTAGACCGAGATCACGCCGGTGTCCTTGTTGTTGATGATCGCGTCGATCGCGATCGCCGTCTTGCCCGTCTGGCGGTCGCCGATGATCAGCTCGCGCTGGCCCCGACCGATCGGGATCATCGCGTCGATCGCCTTCAGGCCGATCTGCATCGGTTCGGTCACCGGCTGGCGCTGGACGACGCCCGGGGCCTTGAACTCGGCCGGCCGGCGCTCTGAGATGTCGACCTCGCCCTTGCCGTCGAGCGGGCGCCCGAGCGGATCGACGATGCGCCCGAGCAGGCCCTCGCCAACCGGAATGTCGAGCAGGCGACCTGTGCGCCTGACCGTGTCGCCCTCTGAGATGTGCTCCCACTCGCCGAACAGAACGGCGCCGACGTTGTCGGACTCGAGGTTGAGCGCCAGCCCGGTGACGCCGTGCGGCAGCTCGAGCAGCTCGAAGGACATGCAGTTCTCGAGGCCGTGCAGGCGTGCGATGCCATCCGCCACCGAGAGCACCGTGCCGACCTCGGTCAGCTCCGCGCGCCCTTCGTCGAGTCCCTCGATGCGGCTCTTCAGGATGCTTGTTATCTCGTCAGGATTGATCTGCATGGCTTGCTAAGCGGCTCCTTGGGCAACGTGCCTGCGCAGCTGCTCCAGTCGGTTGCGAATTGATGCGTCGAGTATCGAGTTGCCGACCCTCAGCACGATCCCGCCGAGGATGTCCGGGTCGACGTGCGCGGCCAGCTTGACCTTGCGTCCCGCGCGCTCGCCGATGCTGCGCCCGAGGCTCTGCGTCGTCTCCTCATCGAGCTCGATCGCGCTCGTGATCTCGACGGGCAGCAGATCGTTCTCGCGCTCCCACATGCGCTCGTACTGCTGGCGCGCGCGGAAGATGACCGGCATGCGGTGGTTCTCGATCAGCAGCTTGAGGAAGTTGACGAACGTCTCGTCCGCGCCTTCGAGCATGCGCTCGAGCCCTTCTTCCTTCTCTTTGGTCGAGAAGTACGGCGAGAAGAAGAACACGGCCAGCTCGCGGTTCGAGTCGAGCGCGTCGGCGAACTGGCCTAGCTGCTCGCGCAGCTCGTCCAGCTTGCCCTGGTCGCGGGCGACCTCGAACAGCGAGCGGGCGTAGACCTCGGCGAGCTCGTCCATCAGTTGTTCGCCGCCTGGCCTGAGATCGAAGAGAAGTCGAGCTCGCCGAGCGCCTCCTGCACGAGCCGCTTCTGATCGTCTGAGTCGAGCACCTTGCGCGTGACCTTCTCGGTCGCCATCACCGTCAGGTCGGCGACCTCGCGGCGCAGATCGTCGAGCGCGCGTTTGCTCGCCGCCTCGATGTCGCGCTCGGCTTTGCGCGCGGCTTCGGCCAGGATCTCCTGGCCGCGGTCTTTGGACTCGTGTTCTTGCGCCTCGGCGGCCTGACGCGCGCGCTGCACGATCTCTTCGGCCTGGGAGCGCGCCTCCTTCAGGCGCTCGCGGTATTCCTGCAGCAGCTGCTCAGCCTCCTTGCGCGTGCGCTCGGCCACGTCGATCGATTCTTCGATGTTGCGCCTGCGCCGTTCGAGCGCCTCGGAGATGCGCGGGAAGGCCAGCCGCGACAGCAGCACCATCGTGACGCCGAACACGAGCAGCGTCCACACCATCAGGCCGATGCCCGGCTTGATCAGGAAGCTGCCCTTGGAGGCGGCGAGCAGCACCGGTTGTGCGAGAGCCCCGAGCATGCTCAGACGATGAACGCGGCCAACAGGCCCGCCACGAGGCCGTAGAAGAAGCAGGCCTCGGTAAGCGCGAACCCGAGCCACTGCAGCTGCGTGATCTCGTCGCGCATCTCGGGCTGGCGCGTGATCGCTTCGATGGCCTTGCCGAAGATCAGGCCGATGCCGACGCCGGCGCCGACGGCGCCGAGGCCTCCGCCGACGCCGAGGCCGATCGACTTGCCGGCCTTGGCGGTTTCTTCGGCCGCCGCCAGGAGGGTGATCAAAGCTATGTGCACGACTATTGGCTCCTTTAGTGGTCTTCGGCGACCGCGCCGCCGAGGTAGATAGCGGTGAGCGTGGCAAAGATGAACGCCTGCAGGGCTGCCACCAACCCGACCTCGAACGCGAACAGGGCGATCCCGAACGGGATCGTGAACCAGCCCAGCCACGCGACGCCGAGGATCACGGCGAGGGCTCCCGCCATGAACAGGATGATCAGGTGGCCGGCGAGGATGTTCGCAAACAGACGAATCGTCAGCGACAAGATCCGCATCAGGTTGGAGAGCAGCTCGAGGAAGAAGATGAACACGGCCATCCCGCCCTCCACGCCCCCCGGGACGAGGCCTTTCAGATAGCCGATCGGTCCCTTCGCGCGGATACCTTCGTAGGTGTAGGAGATGAACACGACCAGCGAGAGCACGAGCGGGATGGAGAGGTTGGCCGTGGCGGCGTACAGCGAGAAGGACGGGATGTGCAGACCGAGCACGTCGATCTTGTGCTCGGTGTTGGTCGGCAGCGGGATGTACCCGATCAGGTTCGAGAAGAAGATGAACAGGAACAGCGCGCCGATGAAGGGGAACCACTTGGCCGCCTGCTTTTCCTCCATCCCGCCCCCGGCGATGTTGTCGCGCATCAGCACGAACAGCGCCTCCACGGCGGCCTGGATCTTGTTCGGGCGTTCCTGCATGCGCCGCGCGATCCAGATCATGCTCACGCACGTGGCCACGCCGGCCAGGAGCAGGTAGAGCACGGCCTTGTTGATCGAGAAGACGCCGAGGTGCACCCAGTTGTCGAGCTTGAACTCGTTCTGCGGTTCAAACTCGGTGTTGCGCGTGCCTTTGAAGCCGTAGATCGCGACGAGGGCGATGACGCCGCCGATCCACACGCCGCCGAGGATCAGCAGCTTCCCTTTGATGCTCTTCTTGGGCGGGTCCGGCTCGCCGGCGCCGGGCACCGGGGCCGGTGGCGCCGGCTGCGCCCGCTCTGCTGTCGTCGCAGCGGAGGCGTTACTCGCTTGCACACCCCCCGTTCCCGTCGTGCTCATGCTCATGAAGTGCTAGGCCTCCCAGGCGCAGTCCTGCTGGGCGTGGCCGGTCCGGCTCGGGTCGGGCCGTCGCGCGTCACGAACGACATCGCGAAGTACACCGTGAACGCCGCCAGCACGAGCGCCGCGGCCATGATCCCGTCGTCTTTGCCGGCGGCCACGCGGGCGAGGATCACCGCGAGCGCGACGAGCCACACGCGACCCATCATCGCGGCCACCTGGAGCTCGGCCTTGATCTTGGCGTCGCCCGCGCGGCGTGCCTGCGCCTGCAGGAACGCCGCGCCGAGTCGCGTAAGCACCCAGGCGCCGGCGCCGATCAGGTAGCCGGCCAGCGGCAGCCCGCCGGCGAGCACGAACGGCGCCGTCGCGAGCACCAGGCACACGTCGAGGTAGCGCAGGGTGAACACGTCAGCTCGGCGATCCGGGTGCCCGTCCGTGGCACGGCGTCCACAGGCGCCGGCGGCGGGTCGGCATAGCGGCCATCGGGCCGGCGGCGCGCGCGGAGGGACAGGCGCGCTGGAGCGTGCGCCAGCCGCGCGTGCCGAGCATCGGTGCCAGCCGGACGGAGGACCGCGCGGGCGGGCCGAAGCAGTCGCCGCACGCGAGCGCACGCGCGCGCGGCGAGAAGCGCGGGCGCAGCTTCGGCAGCTCCAGCGGCTCCTCCGTATCGGAGTCGCTCAAGCGCAGCGGATCCTCGTTGGCATCGAAATCGGGCATGTCAGTGGGGCCACCCTACAGACCCGACGAGAACTCCGCCCGCACATCGCGACGGAGGAGCCGAGGCCACTCCGAGCCATTCCGGAGGCGCCTCGCGAAGTCTGCGGCAGCGCGTTCCACTGTACCAAAATGGCCGACTTCGTAACAACTTTGTGACATACGCCACGCCGGTTTTGCGGGATTTCAGCCCGCCGACGACCCTCCCGGCGAGGGAAGCTAGGCGGCGCTGCGAACCGCGCCCCGAGCTCGCCGGGCGAGCCACACCGGCGACCACGAGAGCCGGCCGCCGAGGCGATCCGGCGAGCCCACGAGCAGCACCGCGAGCGCCAGCACGAGCAGGCCACCGACGATGTCCAGCACGAAGTGGTTGCCCGTAGCGAGCACGGCCAGCGCCGTCAGGCACGGGTACAGCAGCGCGAGCGCGCGCACCCACCAGCGCGCGCTGATACGCCACAACGCGAGCGCGCACCACACGGCCCAGGCCATGTGCAGCGAGGGCATCGCCGCCAACTGGTTGGCCTGCGAGGCGAGCGCCCCCGTGTGCCAGGAGCCGAACGCGTGCGTGGAAGCGACGACGTCGGTGAAGCCGTCGAGCATGCGCGGCGGCGCGACCGGATAGAGCCAGAAGACGATGAACCCGAGCACGTTGACGAGCACCAGCGAGTTGCGCAGCGGACGGTAGAGGTCGGTGCGCGACCACCAGAGATACCCGAGCAGACCGAGCGTCACCGCGAAGTGCGCATTGTCGTAGTAGTTGGCGAGGACCGCCGCCAGCGTGTGGTGGGCCGAGAGCCAGCGATCGAGCGAGAGCTCCGGATCGATGTGAAGCGCCTGCTCAGCGTGCAGGATCCCGCGGGCATTGCCGAGCGCAACGGACAAGCGCAGCGGCGCGAGGTTCGTGATCGCGTCATACAGAAACAGCAGCCAGCCGATCGCCAGCAGCTCCACCCACCAGCGCGTGCGCCCGGGCATGGCCACACCGGCAGACGCCGACGCGCCGAGCTCGCCCGGGGGGCCGAGGGCAGCGGGCGTGCAGCCGCGGTCGATCGAGACGGCGCTTGACAAGCGAACGATTTTACTCAGCGATCACGGCGCGACCGGGGAAAGCCCGCGCTCGGCCAGCGTCGCCAGCACCCGCGGCAGCGCGGCGACCGTCTTCTGCCAGGAGCCCTCTGCGGCGTAGTCGTCGGCGTCGTGCAGCAGCAGCACGGCGCCCTCACCCGCTCCGGCGGTAACGCGAGCCGCGATCGAATCGGGGGTGGCGCGGCGCTCCCAGTCGCGGCCCCAATGACTCCACAGGAGCGTGCGCCAGCGGCGCTCGCGCGCGAGCCGCAGTGCTGCTCCATTGAGCACCCCGTAGGGCGGGCGGTACAGCATCGGCGACACGCCGGTCGTCTCGCCGATCACGGCCTCCGCGCGCTCGATGTCCACGCGCGTCTGGCCGGGCGTCAGGCGCAGCAGATTGCGGTGACGCTCGCAGTGCACGCCGATCCCGTGCCCGGCGGCGACGATCTCGCGCGCCAGCGTCGGATTTCTCCGCACCTGCTCGCCGACGAGGAAGAACGTCGCGCGCACACCGGCGCCGGCAAGCAGCTCGAGCACGGCCGCCGTGCCCTGCGCGTGGGGCCCGTCGTCGAACGTCAGCGCATACCCCTCGCCATCGGCGGTGCGATCCTCGACGCCAAGCGGACCGCGCAGCGCCGGCAGCGCCGCCGCCAGGCCCGGCAGCAGATAGCCGGCGATCGCGATTCCGCCTACGGCCGCGGCGATCGGGGAACCCGGGATGCGATGATCGTGGGCAGACATGGTCGATCTAGTGCTTGGCATAGGTGCGGCCGTGGCCGCCTCGACCCTCTACAGCCTAGGGATAGCCCTGCAGGCGATGGACGCCAAGCAGGCGCCCCAACGCGAGCACCTGCGCCTGGCGCTGGCGTGGCACCTGCTGCGCCGCGCGCGCTGGCTGCTCGGCACGGGCCTGTCGATCCTCGGCTGGCCGCTGCAGGTGGTGGCGCTGCTGCTGGCGCCGCTCGTCGTGGTCCAGTCGGCGCTTGCCGCGGGCCTGCTCGTGCTGCTGTTCCTCGCGCAGCGGATGCTCGGCGAGCATGCGGGGCGCAGCGAGCACCTGGCCACCGTGGCAATCGTGGTCGGCGTCGTCGGCGCCGGTCTGGCTGCGCCCCCGCGCACCACCGGGCACGGCTCGGAGAATCTCGCGATCACGCTCGTGCTCGTGGGAGTCGGCGTCGGCGCGCTGCTCCCCTACGCGCTGCGCCTGTTCACCCGCCCGCCGGCGGCGATGACGATGGTCTGCGCCGGCCTCGCCGGCGGCTGGAGCGGGGTGGCGACGAAGCTCGCCTCCGACGATCTCTCGCGCGGCAACGTTGGGCTCGCGGTCGCCTGGGGCCTCTCCACGGCGGTCGCCTCGGGCGTCGCCGTGCTCAGCGAGATGAGCGCGCTGCAGGAGCGCCCGGCGATCCAGGTCGCGCCGGTCGTGTTCGTCACGCAGACCGTGATCCCGATCATCGTCGCGCCGCTCCTGTTCGGCGAGAGCTTCGCCGACACGCCGTGGGGAGGCGTGCCGCTGACGGCGTCGCTGGCGCTGCTGGTGGGCGGCGCGGCGGTGCTGGCGCGCTCTCAGCTGCTGGTGGCGCTGATGGAGGGCGAGCGCGTGAGCCACTCGAGCGGCTCGGCGCCGAGCCCGCGGGCGCCCAGCCAGGAGATCAGCCGTTCCAAGCCGGCCAGCGAGGGCGGCGAGCCGTCGAGTTCGACCACGAGCACGTCGCCGGCCCGCGTCGTGCGCTGAGGCAGCGGGCCCGTCGCGCTCAGCCGCTGCGCCCCGCAGACGGGCGTGGCGCCGGCGGTGCGCGCGAGCACGAGCTGTCCCACCGTCAGGCCGCCGCGCGGCTGAAGGAAGTAGAAGCGGTGGCCGAGCCCGAGCGCGCGCGCCTGCGCGTCCAGCACGCCGCGCGTGCGCATCCACCGGAAGATCGAGTGCCCCGTCACTTCCGGCAGGAGCTCGTCGCCGAGCGAGCGCATCTGCGTCACGGTCCTCGCCTTAGGGACGCCGCCGTCGTCGGCGAACGACGCGTGGATCCCACGGTGGGCGAGCTCGGAGGCGATCGTGGGCGCCGTTCCTGCGGGTACGTGCAGGATCAGGCCCACGTCGGGCTGGTCGGTCTTGACCTGCTTGAGCGGCTGCACGTGAAGGATCTTGCTGGCCACGGCCGTGACGTCGTCGGTCGACATCATCCACATGCCGAAGACGAGCAGCAGCGCCAGCTGCGTCGCCAGCGCCACCGCGCGCAGGCGCCACCGCGGGATCGGCCGCACGCGCCGCGGCGCCTGCAGCACGACCTCGGCCGCTGCCAGATCGCGCGCGGCGGCGTCGCCGGGGGACTCCGCCGAGTCGGCCTGCTCACCGAAGCTCGCGCGCACGTGCTCGCGCAGCTCGTTGGTGTCGTTGGCCAGGCGCAGCAGGTCGAGCGCCGCCATCGCACGCGTGTTCACGCGCGCGTGACCGACCGGGAGACCGTAGGAGACGACGGGCGTGCCCGCGGCCATCGCCTCGAGGCAGGTCACACCGCCGGTGGAGTGCACCAGCACGTCGGCCGCCGCCAGCAGCTCGGGCATGCTGTCGGTGAACTCGTAGACGTGCACGCGCGGCTCGGCGCCGAAGGTGCGGCGCAGCTTCTCGGCGAGCTGCTCGTTGCGCCCTGCCAGCACGACGATGCTGCTCGCCTCCGGCACGCGGATGAACTCGCGCACGGCCCCGAGCACGTCGCCGACGCCCCAGCCGCCGCCGGAGACGATCACCATGCGCCCGTCCTCGGGCAGGCCGAGCTGGCGCCGCGCCTGGGTGGGACAGCGCGGTTTGAGGAACTCCTCGGAGATCAGCGGCGCGACCAGGCGGACGCTGTCGCGGCCGGCGATGCGCTCGACCGACGACATCGACTCGCCGTACATGACCATGTGCATGTCGATCCCCGGCTGCGCCCAGAAGAACAGCCCGGTGAGGTCGGTGATGGTGGCCACCGTCGGGCACCTGACCCCGCCCGTGCGCCGAAGGCGGGCAAGCACGACGGTGACGGCGGGGTACGTCGAGACGACCACATCCGGGTCGTGCTCGGCGATCGTGCGCGCCAGCGGGCGCGAGCCGAACAGGCGCAACAGGAACGTCGCGAGCGCGCGGATCGGCGGCACGTGGTTGAGCAGCCCGTAGACGATCGTGTAGGTCCAGGGGATGAAGCGCAGCTGCACGCGGTAGCCGTCCTCTACGACCGGTTTGAGCACGCGGCCCATCGCGGCCAGACCGTCGATCACGGTCACCTCGCTGGGCTCGGGCGCGCTTTCCAGCTGTGCGGCCAGCGCGCGGGCGGCGGCGGCGTGACCCTCGCCGACATCGGCCGAGAGGATCAGGACGCGACGGGGCCCGGGGGCGCGGCTGGAAGTGTTTTTGCGGCGGCGAAGTCGCATGTAGAAGGCAGCGCGCGCTCACGTGCGGGGCGCGATGGCGGCCGCGTACACGTACACCGTTCGGTCCCCCGGGGAACGCGCTTTTGCGGCTGCCGACGGATTCTACATTCCGCTGCACACGCCTGCCCGGGGCCCAGCCGTAACAATGAGCCGATGCCGATCGCTGCGGCACCGTCCAGCGCGCCGGGCGAGACCGCGCGCGACCCTTCGCGCAGCCGCGCAGAGGCCGCACATCGCGGCGCGCAGCGCGGGCGGGGGGCGCTCGGGGCGCTCGGCCTGCTCGGGGTCGTCGTGACGGCCTTCTTGACGGCCGCGGGCGCTGCCGGCGAGCCGTCGCAGTACGTGCCCGCGCGCAGCGGCGGCTGGATCGGGTGGCTGGCCGGCCCGTTCGAAGGGCTCGGCATGAGCATCGGCTCGGGCGGCTTTCAGACGCTCAGCCTGATCATGTGCGCCAGCTACCTGGGCGTGCTCCTCGCCGCCCGCGCGCTTCCGCTCGGCGCGATCTGGGCGGCGATCCTCGCCGCCCACGTGGTCCTGCTGCTCGGACCCCCGCTGATCTCTCAGGACGTCTTCGGCTACATCGGCTTCGCGCGGCTCGGTGCCCTGCACGGCCTGGACCCCTACACGCACGTCGCCGCGCAGGCCTCGAGCGACGAAGTCTTCGCTTTCCTCGGTTGGCCCTACCAGCACTCTCCCTACGGCCCCCTGTTCACGCTGATCAGCTACGCCTTCGTGCCGTTCGGCGTCTCGGGCGGGCTGTGGGCGTTCAAGGCCCTGGCCGTGCTCTCCAGCCTCGGCGCCGTCGCGCTGATCGCGCGTGCCGCCGGTCGTCTCGGGCAGTCGCGGCGCTGGGCGGCGGCCTTCGTCGGCCTGAACCCGGTGCTGCTCGTGCTCGCCGTCGGCGGCGCCCACAACGACACGTTGATCCTGCTCGCCCTCTCGGGCGCGCTGGCGCTCACGGCCGGCACCGCCCCGCGCTTCCGCTCGGCGGCGATGTCGCTCGTGGCGGGCATCGGGGTCAAGGTGACCGCCGGGCTGTCGCTGCCGTTCATGCTGCTCGGCGCGCCGCGCGCCGCCGATCGACGGCGCACGCTCGAGGGCGCCGCGCTCGGGCTCGCGGCGCTCGCGGCCGTAGGTCTTCTCGGTTTCGGCAGCCACGCGCTCGGCTTCCTCAGCGCAGTCGGCGAGCAGCAGCAGCTCGTGGCCGTGCACAGCGTGCCGGCCGAGACGGCGCGTCTGTTCGGGCTCGGCGGCACGCCCGCCTGGTGGCGCAACCTGTACGCCGCGCTGTTTCTCGTCGTGCTGGTGTTCGCGCTCTGGCGCACCGCGCGCGGCGCCGACTGGCGCGTGGCGGCCGGCTGGACCACCCTCGCGCTGCTGATCTCGACCGCGTGGCTGCTGCCGTGGTACGCGATCTGGGCGCTACCGCTGGCGGCCGTCGGCGGCGACCGGCGGCTGCGCGCCGCCACGCTGCTGTGCTGCGCGTACGCCGTCCTGATCCACCTGCCGCTCGCCGAAGGGCTGCTGACGCCGCCCCGTCCCATCTCCCACGGGCGCGTGCACACCATCGTCCATCGACACCGCGTCGATCTCGCCCGTTTCCAGGTCACGGACGACCCCCTGCTCGATCTCCGTCGCTGAAGCGTCCGGGCGCAACAGTCGCAGCCGCATCGCAGCCAGGCGCCTGAACTTCAAGATCTCGAGCACGTAGACGAGGTAGACGCTAGCCGCGGCCACGATCAATCCGAGGCCGATCAGCGCGAGTGTCCAACCGGTGTGAAGGTGGCCTTTGTGGTCGCTGTAGGGGATGAACCGGAGGGCGAGCGCTAGGCCCGCGAGCATCAGCGTCCAGGCGTACAGATAGGCGATCGTGCGCCGGCTGGAGAAGCCGATGCGCGCCATCCGGTGATGAAAATGCTCACTGTCGGGACGGTAGATCGGCTGGCGGTACTTCAGCCGCTTGAGCACGACGAACGTGGTGTCCAGAAACGGCACGGCGAGCAGGATCAAGGGCAGCACGAACGACACCACGGCGGCCGTCTTGACGGCCGCCTCGACCGTGATCACGCCCATCAGCAGGCCGAGCAGGTTGGCGCCGCAGTCGCCCATGAAGCTCGAAGCCGGCGGGAAGTTGAAGACGAGGAAGCCGAGCGCGACGCCGGCCGTGATCGCGGCGAGCACGCCCGGCTGCTGGCGGCCGAGGTCGAAGGCGATCACCGTCATCGCGGCGGCGATGATCATGCACACGCCTGCGGCCAGGCCGTCGACGCCGTCGGAGAAGTTGACGACGTTCATCATCGCCACGAGGCCGATCACGGTCAGCACGGGACCCGCGTTGGTGACGCCCGCGTTGGGGAACGCCAGCGTGCCGACGAACGGCAGCGTTATCGCCTTCACGGCGACGCCGTAGTGCACCACGATCACGGCCGCCACGATCTGGCCGGCGAGCTTGACCATCGGCGGCATGTCGAAGCGGTCGTCGAGCGCGCCGACGAGCGTGATCACGCCGGCCGCCAGCAGCACGCCGTGCCAGAGCTCGTGGTCCTTCCCGAACCCGGACGGCAGCCAGATCAAGCCCGCGGCGAGCGCGCCGGCGAAGATCGCAAGCCCGCCGAGCAGCGGCGTCGCGCTGTCGGAGAGCCCGCGCTCGCGCGGCTCGTCGATCGCCCCGGCGGCGACGGCGAGGCGCATCGTGAGCGGCGTCAAGAGCGCCGTCACGGCGGCGGCAAGCAGGAAGGCGTATAGAGCGTCGAGCTCGGTTGGATGCGCCATCGAACCGGCACAGCATCGCAGGCGTGGACGTCGCACACCAGCACAGGACGGTCCGGGGCACGGCGGACCGTGGCGCCGCGGCGCGGCTGCCCTACGAAGCGAGGTCCTAGACGGGCGTTCCTGCGAAAGGCCCGAAGGGCCGGTTACGAGCGCCGGGAGGGCGGTCGTCGATTTCAGTAGGCGGGCTGGACGCCTGCCTGATCCTCTCGAGCGCCTGGAGGGCGATCGTTCGTTCAGTAGGCGGGCTGGACGCCCGCCTGATCCTCTCGAGCGCCTGGAGGGCGATCGTTCGTTCAGTAGGCGGGCTGGACGCCCGCCTGAGCTACCCCCTCGTAGAGGGGATAGCGCTCGACGATCGCGCCGACGCGCTCGGCAAGCTCGGCGGCACGCGACTCGTATTCGGGGGTCAGCGCGCTGGCCATGATCTTGCCGACCTCGACGAAGTCCTCGTGCTGGAGACCGCGCGTGGCGAGCGCGGGCGTGCCGATGCGCAGCCCCGAGGCCTCCATCGGCGGGCGCGGGTCGAACGGCACGGCGTTGCGGTTGACGGTGATATCGTTCGCGTGCAGCCGATCCTCGGCCTGGCGGCCGGTGAGCTCGGGGTCGGCCTCGCGCAGGTCGACGAGCACGAGGTGCACGTCGGTGCCGCCACTGAGCACCTTGACGCCGTGCCCTGCCTCGAGCAGCTCCTGCGCCCAGGCGCGTGCGCCCTCGAGCGTGCGCCGCTGGCGCTCGGCGAACAGCTCGCTCGCGGCGATCTTGAACGTGACCGCCTTGCCTGCGATCACATGCTCGAGCGGCCCTCCCTGCTGGCCGGGGAAAACGGCCGAGTCGATCTTCTTGGCGTACTCCTCCTTGCAGAGGATCGCGCCTGCTCGGGGACCGCCCAGCGTCTTGTGGGTCGTCGTCGTGACCACATCCGCGCCGTGCTCGATCGGGTTCGGGTGAAGGCCCGCGGCCACGAGCCCGGCGAAGTGGGCCATGTCGACCATCAGCAGGGCGCCGACCTCGTCGGCGATCTCGCGGAAGCGCGCGAAGTCGAGCTGTCGCGGATAGGCCGACCATCCCGCGAGCAGCAGCTTCGGGCGGCGCTCACGGGCGATCCGCGCGACCTCGTCCATGTCGATCAGGCTGCTCTCGCGGTCGACCTCGTAGGGGGCGATGTCGTAGAGGCGGCCGGAGACGTTGATTTTCATCCCGTGCGTCAGGTGCCCACCGTGCGCGAGCGAGAGTCCCATGATCGTGTCGCCCGGCTGCAGCAGCGCGTGGTAGACCGCCGTGTTCGCCTGCGCGCCGGAGTGCGGCTGGACGTTGGCATGCTCGGCCCCGAACAGTGCCTTTGCGCGGTCGATCGCTAGCTGCTCGGAGATGTCGACCCACTCGCAGCCGCCGTAGTAGCGCCGACCCGGGTAACCCTCGGCGTACTTGTTCGTGAGCACCGAGCCCTGACATTCGAGCACCGCGCGCGGGACGAAGTTCTCCGAGGCGATCGCCTCCAGCGTCCGCTGCTCGCGCTCCAGCTCGCCGCGGAGCACGTCGGCGATCTCCGGATCCACCTCGCCGAGCGGGCGGTTGAAGTAATCGGGGCTGAGCTCGGACACGGCGCCCTCCTTGAGCGGACTGTGAAGAGTTGGTGCCCAGGCGCGCGGCGGTTGAGCTGGCCGCTCCCCGGTGGTCGATCCCACCTCAGGCGCCAGTCGCGGCAGCTGCCACGAGGCTAGCACGCACGGTGGGGAGCGGTCGTGGACGCCCGAGAGCCGAGCTCAGCGCGCCGGAGCGCCCGCCAGCAGCTCGCCGACCGCGTCAGCGGCGAGCGCGCCCTCGCGCAGCACGTGCCAGGTCCGGCTCTCCTCGTAGTCGCGCAGGTCGACGACCGTCGAGGGCCTCCCCGGCAGCGTCCCCCCATCGAGCACGACATCGGCGCCGTCGCGCAGGCTTGCAGGCACCTCGGCGAGCGTGCGCGCGTCGGGGTGTCCGGACAGGTTGGCGCTCGTCTGCATCACCGGCTCCTCGATCGAGGACAGGGCGTGCAGCGCCTCGGGCAGCCAGGGCACGCGCAGGCCGAGCGTCGCCGGGTCGCGGCGGCAAGCCGCGACGAAGGCGCCCGAGCGATTCTCGAGCAGCAGCGTCACGGGGCCTGGGAGCAGCGCCTCGAGCGCAGCCCGCTCGGCTTCGCCGAGGCCCGACAGCGCCCGCATGGCGGGCTCGAGCGCGAAGAACATGACCGCCGCAGGGCGCGTCGCGGGGCGGCCCTTCAGTTCGTACAGGCGCTGTGCCGCCGTCTCGTTCTCAGGATCGCAGCAGACCCCGTAGACGGTGTCGCTCGGGAACACGGCCACGCCGCCGCCCGAGACGCATGCGCGCAGGTGCTCTGCGTCGTCGCCGTCGAGCGCCGGCGTCATCGCAGCGCCGAGTCCTCTCGTGCAATCACCGGGCGCTCGCCTGTCACCACTCGCTCCATACCCGCAAGGTCGTGCATGCATTCAACCTTTGCAAAGCCGGCCGCGCGAAGCAGTGCGGCCACCGCCGGCGCCTGACCGGCGCCCACCTCGAGCGCCACGAACCGCACCCGCGCTCGCGTCGCTACCTGGGCGAGCAGGGCGCGGATAGCCGCGAGCCCGTCGGGCCCCGCGAACAGGGCGTCGGGCGGCTCGTGGCGCGCGATCTCGGGCGCGAGCGTGGCGCGCTCGCCCTCGGCGACGTAGGGCAGGTTGGCGAGCACGGCGTCGAACTCATCGCAGATTCCCTCGAGCAGGTCGGCCGGCACGAACTCGACCTCGAGGCCGAGCCGCCTCGCGTTGAGCTGGGCCAGCTCGAGCGCGGCCTCACTGCGGTCGCTGCCGCTCACGTCCAGGTCCGGGCGCTCGTGCTTCAGCGCGAGCGCGATCGCGCCGCTGCCGGTGCCGACGTCGAGCACGCGCACCCCAGCCGGCAGGCCGAGGCCGCGCTCGACCAGCAGCTCGCTCTCAGGGCGTGGGATCAGCGCGCGCGTGTCGCTCGACAGCTCGATCCCCCGGAAGCCGCGGCTGCCGACGATGTAGGCAACCGGCTCGCGCAGCACGGCGCGACGCCTGACCGCGTCCTGGAACGCGCGCACCGACGGGCCGGCGACGACCAGCTCACGGTCCAGCAGCAGCCGCTCGCGCCCGACCCCGAGCACATGCGCCAGCAGCAGTTCGGCATCGAGCCGCGGTGTCTCGCAGCCGGCCGCGGCGATCGCAGTGATCGCGCCCTCGAGGGCATCGCGCACACTGGTGCCGTGGACGGTCGCCCTCACGCGGCTGCCTGCGCCTGCAGGCGCCGGCGCTTCTCGTCGGCCTGCAGCGCGCTCGTCAGCTCATCGAGCTGGCCCTCGAGCACATCGTCGAGATTGTGCACCGTGACCTTGATGCGGTGGTCGGTCACGCGCCGCTCGCCGTAGTTGTAGGTGCGGATCTTCTCCGCGCGATCGCCCGTGCCGACCTGCGAGCGGCGGTCGGCCGCGAGCTCGGCTTGCTGTTCGGCGAGCGCTCGCTCGTAAAGGCGCGCCCGCAGCACCCGCAGCGCCCGCTCGCGGTTCTGCAGCTGGGACTTCTCGTCCTGCATCGAGACGACGATGCCCGAGGGCTTGTGCGTGACGCGCACGGCCGAGTCGGTCGTGTTGACCGACTGGCCTCCCGGCCCGGAGGAGCGGTAGACGTCGATCTGGAGGTCGCCCGGATCGATCTGCACATCGACCTCCTCGGCCTCGGGCAGCACGGCGACGGTCGCGGTGGACGTGTGGACGCGCCCCTGAGACTCGGTCTGGGGCACCCGCTGGACCCGGTGCGTGCCGCCCTCGAACTTGAACACCGAGTAGGCGCCGTCGCCCTTGATCGCGAATGTGTACTTGCCGTCGCCGATCTCGATCGGCTCCGACTGCCATCCCCGTCGCTCGGCGTACTTGGTCAGCATGCGGTACAGATCGCCCGCCCACAGGCCCGCCTCCTCACCGCCCGCGCCGCCCTGGATTTCGACGATCACGCTCTTCTCGTCGTTCGGGTCGCGCTCGACCATCGCGATCCGGATCTCCTCCTCCAGCTGCTCGATCCGCTCGCGTGCCGCCGCAAGCTCCTCGCGCAACTCCGAGTCGTCCTCCTCGACGAGCAGCTCCTCCGCGCCGCTGACCGTCTCGTGGGCCTCGCGCCACTGCGCCGCCAGCGCCGCAGCCGGCTCGAGCTGGCGGTAGGCGCGACCGACCTCGGCGTAGCGCTCGCGGTCGTTGATCACCTCGGGGTCGGTGATCTGCTCGCCGAGCTCGGCGAAGCGGCTCTCGATCTGGTTGACCAGGTCTTCGATCATCGCGGCCTTTGAGTCTATGGCCGTCCACTGGATCGCCCGGCGACCGGGCGCGGTCGGGCTAGGCCACGACCTCGATGCCGACCAGATCCTCCGCCGTCAGATCCCCGGGGGTCTCTCGCGCGAGCACTGCCTCGAGCGCCGCGATCGCGACGGCAAGCTGGTCGAGATCGGGCTCCCGCGTTGTCAGCAGCTGCAGCTTCAGCCCAGGCCACATCACGGCGCGCACCCAACGGCGGTCGCGATTGCGACCGGCGAACTTGATCAGCTCGAAGGAGATGCCCGCGATCAGTGGCACGCCGAGGATGCGCGTCGCCACCAGCCAATACCAGGCGGGCAGCCCGATCGGCGCGAACACGAAGATTGCGACGATCATCACGACGAGCAGGAAGCTCGTGCCGCAGCGTGGGTGCAGCCGCGAGAACCGCTGGGCGTTGGTCGGGGTCAGCGGCAGACCGGCCTCGAAGCAGGAGATCGTCTTGTGCTCGGCGCCGTGGTACTCGAACACGCGGCGCAGGTCGCGTATGCGCGAGAGAAGCAGCAGGTAACCGAGAAAGATGGCAGTACGCAGCAGGCCCTCGATCAGCCAGAACAGGAACGAGGAGCCGAGCTGGTCCTTGATCAGGCTCGTCAACCCGACGGGGATCAGGAAGAACAGCACGATCGCGAAGACGAGCGCGACGACGACGGTCCCCGCCCAGACCGCCTTGGGGATCTCTTCGGGCTCCGCCGCCTCGGCCTCGGCGCCGGACTCCTGCGACGAGCCTGCCGCCCCCTGCGCCTTGTCCTCGGCGGGCGGCAGCTGCGCGTTGGCAGAGACCTCGAGCGCGCGAAAGCCGATCGCGAGCGAGCCGCCCAGCGCGACGATCCCGCGAAGGATCGGCAGACGCAGCAGCCGGTGGCGTTTCAGCGCGGAGTCCAGCGGGAACGTGCTGACCTCGATCTCTCCCAGCGCCGCCTCCTCGGGTGAGCGCTCTCCCTCCGCGAGCTGCTCGGCGGTCGGCTTGCGCACTGCCACCGCCCAGTTGGAGACGCCCCGCATCATCACGCCCTCGAGCACCGCCTGCCCGCCGACCGGGGCGTCCCGCCGGGCGTTCAGCTGGCCATGCTCGTCGGTGTCGGCGTCCGCCACCACTACCTGGCCGGCGTTCGCGTGGCGCTCGCGCTCGAGAGCGGTGGCGTGACTCTCGGCCTCGACCGCCGTAGTCGGCGAACCGGCCAGACGGGAGGCCATCGGTCTAGCTAGCGGACCGAGTCTGGGCCAATCGGCCCTTGGCCACTCGGCGCTGGAAGCGCTCCACGCGCCCGCCGCTGTCCACGAGCTTCTGACGGCCCGTGTAGAACGGGTGGCAGTTCGAGCACACCTCCACGCGCAGCTCCTCCTGCGTGGCGCGAGTGATGAACTCGTTGCCACAGGTGCAATGCACGCGCGCTCGTGTGTACGTCGGGTGGATCTTGGCCTTCATCGTCGGCTCATTCTAGCGGTCGACGCGCCCCCGCAAGCGGCGCTCGGTCGGGGGTCATCCGCTCAAGCGCGTGCGGTGGCTGCGCTCGTGGCCGTCGCGCTCGGCGCCGAGGCACCGCTGGTTTCGGTCGGTTCCGCCGGCGGCGCCGGCTGCAGGCACCGGGCGGTCAACCGTTCCGCCCGCCTGATCACGCGACCGCGGGCGTTGATCCAGCGGAAACGCACGAGGCCGCGGTAGGAGGCCGGCGCGGTCAGATTGGTGACCTGCTTGAGGTACCTGTAGACCTTCACCCTCGGGTCCGAGGCACGCCACACCCCCAGCCCGGGCGCCATCACGGTGTGGTATTCGAGTTCACCCGGCAGGCGCTCCTCGAGATCGATGCGGACAGCCATGCGGGCTGCGCCCGGAACCGAGGTCATTTCCCCTGAGAACATCGCCGCGCGTTCGGCCTGCACCGAGGCGGTGAGACATTCTTCGAGCGTCGCCGAGACCGTTCCCGCGGACGCGGGCTCGCCCTGCGCGCTGGCCTGCGCGCGCTGGGCTCCGAGCAGCGAGAGCACGATCACGAGCGCTGCGATCGTGCACGCCGGAGCGCGCATGGCGCGGTTGAGACGAACTGTGGTGCTGCTGTCCACGACAACCCACTAACACCGGGCTGAGGCAGATGTTTCGCGCCGCGCCGCCGGCCACGACGGGTGTCGATCAGAGGATCTGGTAGAGGGGGCCGTCGCCGCCCTCGGGCGTCGTCAGCCGCCCGCCCTTGGCCGTGATCGCTCCGCATTGCACGCAGTTGGTGTAGTTCACGATCACATCCACCTCGCCGTGCTCGGGCGCGTCCTCGGGAATCTCATACACGCCGGCGGGGCACATCCAGCGCCAGGTTTCGGCGATCTCCCGCGGGACGCGTTTCTGCACGCGGATGTGGTTGGGCGCGTCGTCGCGCGTCGCGTTACCGGTGATGAACACCGAGGAGAGCTTGTCGAAGGTGTATTTGCCATCCGGCTTGACGTAGCCGTCCTTGGTGTCCCCCACGAACATCGGCTTCTCGTCGTTGCGGTGCCAATCGGCGCGGCCGGGCAGCTTGCCCTTGCTGATCTGCTGGACGCCGCTGAGCGCGCCACCGAGCAGCAGGCCCTTCTGCAGCGGCTGGCGGGCGTTGCGCACCTCCCACAGCTCGCGGCCCACCGAGGAGTCCTCGATCGCCTGCTCGTAGGACTCGAAGCTCGATTCGCCTCGCGCGATCGCCGCGTAGATCGACTCGGCGGCGAGCATTCCCGACTTGATGCTGTGGTGCACGCCCTTGAGCGCCATCGTGTCGACCATCCCGCCCGAGTCGCCGACGAGCACCGCGCCGGGCATCGACAGCTTCGGCATCGACCAGTAGCCACCGCCGGGGAGCGCCTTGGCGCCCCAGGCGACGCGCTCGCCGCCCTCGAGGATCTCGCGCACCAGCGAGTGCGTCTTGAAGGTCTGCAGGAGGTCGTGGGCGGAGGTCGTCGCGTCGGCGTACTCGAGCTCGACGACGAACCCGATCGAGACCAGGTCCTCGCCACTCGCGTTCTTCATCGGGTAGATCCACGTGCCGCCGATCTGGCCGTACTTCGGAGCGATCTTCAGCGGCCACGGACCCATGGTGTGGATCAGGCGGTCGAGCGCCTTGGGGACCTTCCAGACCTCCTTGACGCCGAGCTCCCACACCTGCGGCTCGCGATCTCTGGCGAGATCGAACTCGCGGATGGCGGCCCCCGTGAGGTGTCCCCAGCAGCCCTCGGCGAGCACCGTCGCGGACGCCTTGATGTCGGTCCCCGGCTCGAAGTTGCCGAGCGGCTCGCCGTCCTTGCCGCGCCCCTTGTCGCCCGAGCGGACGCCCACCACGCGGCCATCATCGACGACCAGCTGCGTCGCCGCGGTCTCCGTGAGGATGTAGGCACCCGCCTCCTCGGCCTGTTGCTGCTGGTAGCGCGCGAGCGCCGACACCGAGATGACCTCGTTGCCGTGGTTCTTGAACGGCGGCGGGGTTGGAATGCGCACCGAGAGCTTGGACGTCGGCGTCAGGTACACGGCCTCCTTCGTGACTTCGCCGAAGGCGAAGCCCAGCTCTCGCCATTGCTCACGCGTGAGCTCCGGGTAGAGCTCCTGAAGCGGCCCGGGACGCATCACCGCCCCCGAGAGGTTGTGACCTCCGCACGTCTTCGCCTTCTCCACCACGGCCACGGGCACCTCGCCGAGACGCTCCATCGTCTCCGGATCCTCGGCGAGCAGCTGCAGCAGGCGGTTGGCGCACGCGAGCCCGGCGGTGCCGCCGCCGACGATCGCCACGCCGACCTCGATCAGCTCGTCCTCGTCGTCCAGGCCCCGCTTGATGAACTCCTGCTGGGAGTTCACCGGGGGCGGAAAGGCCGCGGGTGCGACCTTGCCGTTGCTCGAGCCGCCGTGGCCGGCCATCTCAGGCGCCCTTCTTCGCCTTTACGGCCTCGGTCAGCTTGGGCAGGATCTTGTTCAGATCGCCCACGATGCCGAGGTCGGAGAATTCGAAGATCGGCGCGTTCGCGTCCTTGTTGATCGCGACGATGTTCTCCGAGGACTGCATTCCGACCTTGTGCTGGATCGCGCCCGAGATCCCTGCCGCGAGGTAGAGCTTCGGCGAGACGGTCTTGCCGGTCTGGCCGATCTGCGCCGCATAGGGGTACCAGCCCGCGTCGACGACCGCGCGGGTCGCAGCCACGGCGCTGTTGCCACCGAACGCCTTGGCCAGGTTCTCGGCCAGCTCGAAGCCCTCGGCCTTGCCAAGTCCGCGCCCGCCGGCGACGAGGATGTCCGCACCCTCGATGTCGACGTCCGCGCCACGTTGTTCGCCGCGCGTGAGCATCGTCGCCTGCGACGCGTGCGGGCTCAGCTCGAAGCTGAGCTGCTCGACCGCCGCGTCGGCGCCGGCGCTCTCGCTGATCTCGAAGGCGTTCAGGCGCCCGATGATGATGCCGACGTCCGAGCGGTATTTGATCTCAGAGATGGCCGAGTCGCCCAGGATCGGGCGCTCGGCGATCAGCTCGCCGTTCTCGGCGCGCACGCTGGTGACCTCCATCGCCACGCCGGCGCCCAGACGCGCGGCGAGACCGGCGCCGATCTCGAAACCGAGCAGGCCGCCGCCGAACAGCGCGTACTTGTAGCCGCCATCGGCGATCGCCTTCGCCATCGCGTCGACCAGCGGCTGCGCGAGCCCCTCCGGGCCCTCGGCGACGAGCGCCTTCTTGGCGCCGTATTTGCCGAGCGAGGCGGCCAGGTCCTGCGGCACGTTCTCGCCCAGCAGGATCGCGTGGGCCTCGCCGCCGAGCTCGGCCGCGAGCTTGGCGCCCTCGGAGACGGCGCCGAGCGAGTTCTTGTTGATCGCGCCGTCGTAGTGCAGCGCGTAAACCAGGATGTTTGCCATGTCAGTTCAGTTCCTTTCGCTCATCCACGCCTAGATGAGCTTGCGCTCGTCGAGCCAGGCAACGATCTTCTCAACGGTCTCGTCGGTGTCCTCGTCCTCGATGATCTCGCCGGCAGCCTTGCTCGGCGGCGCCTTCGCGGCGACCCACTGGGCGGCCGAGTTCTCACCGCCGACCTTGCTCGGGTCGATCTCGACGTCGGCCGCACTCACGCTGTCCAGAGGCTTCTTCTTCGCGCCCATGATCGCCTTCAGCGACGGGTAGCGCGGCTCGTTGATCGCGTCGCCCACCGAGATCACCGCGGGCAGCTTGATCTGCACCGTGTCGTAGCCGTACTCGGCCTGGCGCTCGCAGCGCAGCGCTTCGGACTCGATGTCCATCTTGATCACCTGCGTCAGCGAGGGCATGCCCAGGTGCTCGGCCACCACGGCTCCGATCGTGTAGCACTCGCCGTCGTCGGACTGCTGGCCGAGCAGCACGAGGTCCGGGCTCTCGCGCTGAAGGGTCCTGGCGAGCGCGTATCCGGTCGCGGCGACGTCGGAGCCGGCGACGGCCTCGTCCGTCAGGTGCACCGAGCGGTCGGCGCCGAGCGAAACCGCCTTGTGGAGCGCGCGCACAGCGCTCTCGGGGCCCATCGTCACGGCGACGATCTCCTCGACCGGGACCGCGCCGCCCTCCTTGATCTGCATCGCCGCCTCGATGGCGTGCGTGTCATACGGGTTGAGGTTCTTCTCGCCGCTGCGGTCCATGCGCCCCGTCGAGGGATTGATTTTCTTCTCGACGGCGGCGTCCGGAACCTCCTTCACCAGGACGCATATCTTCATTCTCAGGTAACTCCTTGGGGTCTATGAAGCCTTGATGGTACCCGCTCCAGCGGTTGACTGACGAGTCAATCAAGCACGCGCGGCGGCGGCATCGCGGATGAAATCCACGATCGCCTGGGTCGGCGCGCCGGGAGTGAAGACCTCCGCCACGCCCAGATCCTTCAGCTCCGGGATGTCCTCGGCGGGGATCGTGCCGCCGACCGTGACGACGACGTCGTCGATGTCCTGCTCGCGCAGGAGCTCGACCACCCTCGGAACGAGCGTCATGTGCGCGCCCGAGAGGATCGAGAGCCCGACCGCATCGGCGTCCTCCTGGATCACCGTCTCGACGATCTGCTCCGGCGTCTGGTGCAGCCCGGTGTAGATCACCTCCATGCCCGCATCCCGCAGCGCGCGGGCGATGATCTTCGCGCCGCGGTCGTGCCCGTCGAGCCCGGGCTTGGCGACGACGACGCGGATCTTGCCTTGGCTCTGCGCGGACATCTCTGACCTTCAGCCTATGCGTGCGGGCCATCGCGCGTTGCCACGTGACTCGCGCGCCTGGGCACGAGTCCCGCGCACGGCTCGTCCGAGGCCGCCGAGGGCCGCCACCCCGCCGAGCGCCGCCAGCACCTTCAAGCGCCGGCCGAGCCGATCGAGGTGCAGCACCTCCCAGTCCTCGTCCATCGCGATCCGCCGCAGCTCGGGATCGGGGTTCACGACCACCGGTTTGCCGACGGCCCGCAACATCGGCAGGTCGGACTCGGAGTCCGAGTAGGCGTGCGAGAGCGACAGGTCGATCCCCTCACGCGCGGCCAGCTCACGCATCGAGACGACCTTGCCCTCGCGGTAGTTGAACGGCCCGGCCGGCCGACCGGTATAGCGGCCGTCGACGATCTCAGATCGCGAGCCGAGCCCACCGTCGAAGGCGAGCACGTGAGCCAGCAGGTCGGCCATCTCCTGCGAGGCGGCGGTGAGGATGTAGACGGGGACCCCGGCGTCCTGATGCGCGTAGGCGCGCTCCAGCATCTGCGGGTACAGCCGCGGCAGCACGCCCGCGAGCACGCGCGGCGAGAGCCGCTGCAGGTCGCGCACCGGAACCCCCGCGATCATCTCGCCGACGCGCCTGCGCACGTCGTCGGCGCGATCGTCGGTCGAGCCGCGCAGGCGAAAGCGCAGGTTCTCGTACACGTCTCGCGCCAGGCGAGAGCGCGAGATCATCCCCGTCTCATATGCCGCGCGGGCGAAGAAGACGCCCGAGGAGCCCGCCATCAGCGTCTTGTCGAGGTCGAAGAACGCGGCCGGGCGTCCGCGCCCGTCGCCCCGCGCCGCCGCATTGAGGCCGTCCTCGTCTGTCTGGATCGACTGCCGCCCGTCCCGGCCGCCGGCGCTGCCGAGCATCTGCCGAAGGCCCTGCTGCACGATCAGCTACCCGAGATCGTCCCGACCCGGGCGGGCAGCACAGGCGCAACCGTCGGTCGAGCAGGCGCTCACGACGAGCTCACACCTTGAGGATGACGGCGTCGCCCTGACCGCCGCCCGAGCAGATCGCGGCGCAGCCGTAGCCGCCGCCGCGCCGGCGCAACTCGTGGACCAGGCTGCCGAGGATGCGCGCACCGGAGGCTCCGATCGGATGCCCGAGGGCGACGGCCCCGCCGTTGACGTTGACGCGCTCCTCGTCGATGCCGAGCATCCGGATCGAGTTGAGCGTCACCGAGGCAAACGCCTCGTTGATCTCCCACAGATCGATGTCGCCCGGCTGCAGGCCCGCCTTCTCGAGCGCCTTCTTGGCCGCGCTGGCGGGCGTGGTAGCGAGATAGGCGAAGTCGTTGGCGCTCTGCGCGTGGGCGACGATCTCGGCGAGTGCCTCCTTACCGTTTGCCTGCGCCCACTCCTCGGAGGAGAGCACGAGCGCGCCACCGCCGTCGTTGACGCCGGGTGAGTTGCCGGCCGTGTGCGAGCCCTCCTTGCCGACCAGCCCCGGCAGCTTTGCCAGCGCCTCGAGCGAAGTATCGCGCCGGGGACCCTCGTCGATCTCGACGACCGTGTCGCCCTTGCGGCCCCTGACGGTGACGGAGACCGTCTCGTCGGCCATGCGACCCTCGTCGATCGCCGCGAGCGCCCGCTCGTGCGAGCGGAGCGCCCACCGGTCCAGGTCGGCGCGCGTCATCTCGAGCTCGTCTCCGACCTCGGTCGCCTCGACGAACATCTGCTTGCCCGAGAACGGGTTGGTGAGGCCGTCGTGCACCATTGCGTCGAGCATCTTCGCGTCGCCCATGCGATAGCCGAAACGCGCCTGCGGCAGCAGGTACGGGGCCTTGGACATCGACTCCATGCCGCCGCCCACGCCGACCTCGACCTCGCCGGCTCGAATCGCCTGGTCGAGCAGCACCGAGGCACGCAGCCCCGAGGCGCATACCTTGTTGATCGTCTCCGAGGAGACCTCCTTGGGGATCCCGGCCTTGATCTGCGCCTGGCGCGAGGGGATCTGGCCCTGGCCCGCCTGCAGCACCTGGCCCATGATCACGTGCTGGACCTGCTCGGGCTCGACCGTGGAACGCTCGAGCGCCGCTTCGATCGCCGTGCTCCCGAGCTCGGTGGCGTCGAGCGTCGCGAGCCCGCCGCCCATCTTGCCGATCGGTGTGCGTGCGCTGCCGAGGATCACGGTCTTGGGCATGGGAACAGGGCTCTCCAGTGTTCGATGGGAAAAGTTCGCGTCGGAGGACGGCAATGCTAGCGATCCGGCTATCGTGCTCGGCCCATGCAGGTCTCCGCGACAACGCAGCCGGTGGGCTCGACCGACGCGGACACCGTCGTGATCGGGCTGTTCGAGGACGACAGCGCGCCGGCAGATGCGCCGGCCGAGGCCGCCGCCCTGCTCAGCACCGGCGAGGCCCGCGCAACGTTCAAGTCGCTCGCCCTCGCGCACGCCGACTGCAAGCGGTGGCTGCTCGCCGGGCTGGGCGACCGCGAGCGCTTCACCGCCGAGCGAGCGCGCGTGGCAGCAGCCGCCGTGCGCGAGCGCGCACGCGAGCTGTCGACGGCTGCGCTGTGCTGGCAGGCGCCCGACGAGGGAGGGCGAGAGGTAGCCGGCGCGCTGGTGGAGGGAACGATGCTCGCCGACTACCGCTTCGACCGGCATAGGTCCGCGCCCGCAGAAGACGCCCCGGCTGCGCCGGTTGAGCTCGATCGCCTGATCATCTCCTCCGCGCTCGAGCTCGATCAGACCGTCGCCGAGGCGTCGTTGGTGACGGGCGCCGTCAACGCCGCGCGCGACCTGCAGAACCGTCCGGGCAACGACCTCACTCCGAGCGCCCTCGCAGCGTATGCCGAGGCGCTCGCGGGCGAGATCGACGGACTCAGCGTCGAGACCGAGGGTCGCGATGGAATCGTCGCTCGCGGCATGGGCGCCTTTGCGGCCGTCGCGCAGGGCTCCTCCGAGGAGCCCGCCCTGATCACGCTCCGCTACGAGGCACCGGCCGCAGCCGGCCCCGTGCTCGGGTTCGTCGGCAAGGCCGTCACGTTCGACAGCGGCGGCATCTCCCTGAAGCCGGGCCCGAAGATGTCGGAGATGAAGTTCGACATGTCCGGCGGCGCCGCCGTGATCGAGGCCGTCGCTGCGATCGCGCGGCTGCGCCTGCCGGTCGAGCTCATCGCCGTCGTAGGCGCGACCGAGAACCTGCCGAGCGGACACGCGATCAAGCCAGGGGACATCGTCAGGGCCGCCAACGGCAAGACGATCGAGGTCAACAACACCGACGCCGAGGGCCGCCTGGTGCTTGCCGACTGCCTCTGTCACGCGGTCGGCCTGGGTGCCGAGCGGATCGTGGACCTGGCCACGCTGACCGGCGCGGTGATCGTGGCGCTCGGCTCGACCTACTCGGGCCTGATGAGCAACGACGAGGAGCTCGCGCAACGCATCTCCGCCGCCGGCGAGCGCACCGGGGAGATCGTCTGGCGCCTGCCGCTGCACGAGGAGTACCAGGAGCTGATCAAAGGCACGTACGGCGACCTCGACAACGCGCCGGAGGCGCGCAAGGCCGGGACGATCGTCGCCGGCACGTTCCTCTCCAACTTCGTCGGCGACACGCCCTGGGCCCATCTCGACATCGCGGGCTCTGCCTGGGACCTGGGCCGCGCCTACGTCGGCAAGGGGGCCTCCGGCTACGGCGTGCGCCTGCTCGTAGAGCTGGCACGCTCGTATTGCGACTAGCGCACGCGGCGCATTCGCCGCCTGCTATCGCCCGCCCGCCCAGCTGACACTGCGCGACGCCCCACCGCTCGCTCAGCTCAACGAGCGCGCGGGCTCGCGCACGGCCCCCCCGCGCTCGAGCCAGTCGATCACTCCGGACCAGGCCGGAGCGCCCGGATCGATGAAGGCGCGATGTCGCCCCGCCTCGCCCTCGATCTCGACCAGCTCGACGGCGCCGCCGACTGCGGCGGCGGCTTCGGCGTAGCGCCGACTCAAGCGCACCGACACGGTTTCGTCGAGCACGCCGTGCACGAGCAGCACCGGCAGATCGAGCGGCACGCGGCGTAGCGCGTCGGCGACCGCGTAGCGCTCGGGCAGTCGCTCGGGTGAGCCGCCCATCAGCTCGCGCACCGCGCCGCCGTGCCAGTCGGCGTAAGCGCCCGTGAGGTCGCACACGCCAGCGAGTGAGATCACGCTTCCCAGCGATACGCGCGGGCGCCCGGCGAAAGCACCCGGCGCACCGGGTGGAAGGCCCTCTCGGCCGGCCGCCCACAGGGCGAGGTGGCCACCCGCGGAATGCCCGAGGAGGCTCACGCGGGTCAGATCGAGCGACGGATCCAGCCCCTCGAGCCGGTCGATCGCGGCGGCCACGTCGGCGAACGTCTCCGGCCAGCCACCGCCGCCCCCGGTGCGCCTGTACTCGATGTTCCACACGGCAAAGCCCCGCCGCACGAGCTCGGCCGCGATCGCGCGCATCACGCGCCTGCCGTAGCGCTTGCGCCAGGAGCCCCCGTGGATGAGCACGATCACACGGTGCGGCCCCTCGCTTTCGGGCAGGTGCAGATCGCCGAGCTGAGAGCGATCGGCGCCATAGCGGTGCGTGTGCCCGCGCGTGAAGAGATAGTGGGCGAGGAAGCGCGCGCGTCTCATGCGTGGCAATCGTAGATGGCCGCGAGCTGTGAGAATGCGCGGGCCGATGGACTTCGACCTCTCCCCAGACCACGAGCTGATCCGCCGCACCGTTCGCGAATTCGCCGAGGGTGAGGTCGCGCCGGTTGCCGAGGAGCTCGATCGAACCAAGTCCTTTCCCTACGACATCGTCGCCAAGCTCGGCCAGCTCAACCTGATGGGCATCCCGTTCCCCGAGGAGTACGGCGGCGGCGGCGGCGACACGCTCGCCTACGCGCTGGCCGTCGAGGAGCTCACGCGCGTGCACTCCTCCGTGGCGATCACGCTGTGCGCGCACACGTCGCTCGGTACGCAGCCGATCTACCTGTTCGGCTCAGAGGAGCAGAAGCGCGAGTGGCTTCCGCGGCTGTGCTCGGGCGAGCGGTTGGGAGCGTTCGGGCTGACCGAGCCCGAAGCCGGCTCCGATGCCGGCAACACCCGCACCCGCGCGCGTCTCGACCAGGGCGAATGGGTGATCGACGGCGCCAAGCAGTTCATCACCAACGCCGGCACCGAGATCTCCGGCGTCGTCTGCATCACCGCCGTGACCAGCGGTGCCGGCGCCGGCGCGGGCAACGGCGCCGCAACATCAGAGATCCCCGAGAGGGAGATCTCCAATCTGATCGTCCCCAACGGGACTCAGGGCTACGAACAGGGTGAGCCCTATCGCAAGATGGGCTGGAACGCCTCCGACACGCGCCCGCTCTCGTTCGAGGACTGCCGGGTGCCCGAGGCCAACCTGCTCGGCCCGCGCGGGGCGGGCTTCAAGCAGTTCCTGCACATCCTCGACATCGGCCGCATCGGCGTCGCCGCGATGGGCGTGGGCCTTGCCCAGGGAGCGCTCGATCAGGCGCTTGCCTATGCCAAGGAGCGCAAGGCCTTCGGCAAGCCGATCGCGAAGTTCCAGGCGATCCAGTCCAAGCTCGCCGACATGTCGACCGAGATCGAGGCGGCGAGGCTGCTCGTGTACAAGGCCGCGCGCGAGAAGGACGCCAGGCGCAACTTCACCCTGACGGCGGCGCAGGCCAAGCTGAAGACCGGGAGGCTCGCCGTGCGCTGTGCCGAGGAGGCCGTGCAGATACACGGCGGCTACGGATTCATCGAGGAGTACCCGGTCTGCCGCTTCTATCGCGACGCGAAGATCCTCACGATCGGCGAGGGCACCGACGAGGTGCAGCAGATGGTGATCGCGCGCGCGCTCGGCGCCTAGCGGGGCTCGAGCACGACGAGCGGGATCTCGCGGTCGGTGCGCCTGCGGTAGTCCTCGTAGCCCCCGTACACCCCCACCATCAGGGTCCACAGGCGCGCGCGCTCCTCGCCCTCTGCCACGTGCGCGTGCACGTCCAACCGCCGCGAGCCCACCTGCACGGTCGTGTCGGGGTGCGCCTTGAGGTTGTGAAACCACGCCGGATGCTTCGGATAGCCGCCCTTGGAGGCGACCAGGACGAAATTGTCCCCGTCGCGCCCATACACAAGCGGGCTCGTGCGCCGCTTGCCGCTCTTGGCCCCCGTGTGGTCGAGCAGCAGCGTCGGCGGCGCGCCCGGTACGCGGTGGCCGATCAGGCCGTGCGTGGCACGATAGATCGCAGTGTGGCCGGCCATCAGCCTGCGCAGCAGGGGCCAGTTGCGGTCGGCTAGATCGAGGTAGTCCATCGGCTGCGAGCCTACCTCGATGGCGGGCAAGCCGCCTAATGGGAGCGGGCTTCCGCCGTCCAGCGGCTGCTGCTCGAAGCGCTGGCCTTGGAATCGGGACATCCGCTCACGAGCGAATACCGGCGTCGCCACGAGTTGCCCGGCGCATCGAGCGTCCAGCGTGCCCTCGCCGCCTTGGAGAGGGCTGAACTGATCGGGCGCGATCACGGCAGGGCCTGGATCGCTGAGCCATTTCTCGATCAGTGGCTTCTGCGTTAGGTCACGCACAACTGCGTGACGCACTACTGCGTAGCCAGCTCATCGACCTCGACCGACCGTCTCGCGCTCGAGCAGCCTCGCCGCTGCGCTCGCCGGGTCAAGGCGGCGCTGCACGACCTGCTCGATCAGCGACTTGAACTCGGCGTCCTGGGCGAGCTCGTCCTCCAAGCGGCGGCGCATCCGTGCGGTCGCGATCGCGAGCACCTCGTTGCGCAGGTTGCGAGCGCGCCGCTCGAGCAGCAGCCCGCGCTCGAGGATGTGGGTGCGATGCTCGTCCAGGCGCTCGATCAGCTCCCCCACCCCGAGGCCGCGACTCGCCTCGGTCTTGACGATCGGCACGCGCCAGCTGTCGCGCACCTCCTCGGGCGAGCGGTCGATGTTGGCCAGCGAGAGCACACCGCGGATCTCGCGCACCATCGTGTCGGTGAGCGGATGATCGGCCTTGTTGATCACGATCACGTCCGGGATCTCCATCACTCCGGCCTTCAGCGCCTGGATCGAGTCGCCCGAGCCGGGCATCAGCACCAGCACGATCGTGTCGGCGTGATCGATGATGTCGATCTCGGCCTGCCCGACGCCGACGGTCTCCACGAACACGTCCTGGCGCCCGGCCGCGTCGAGCAGCAGCGCCGCCTGCAGCGCCGCCTCCGAGAGGCCGCCGAGCGCCCCCCGGTTGGCCATCGAGCGGATGAACACGCCCTGATCGAGGAAGTGTTCGGAGAGGCGGATGCGGTCGCCCAGCAGCGCTCCCTGGGTGAACGGCGAGGAGGGATCGATCGAGAGCACGCCGACGCTGCGACCCGCCTCGCGCCGCGCCTTCGTGAGCGCTCCGATCAGCGTCGACTTGCCCACTCCGGGCGGTCCCGTGAGGCCGACGACCGCCGCCTCGCCCGTGTGCGGATAGACCTCGCTGACCAGCTCCCACCCCTCCGGACGGTCGTCCTCGACCAATGAGATCGCCCGCGCAAGCGCGCGGCGGTCGCCGTCGAGCAGTCGTCTGGCGAGGTTCGCGTCGCTCATCGGGGGCGCAATCATCGCAGGGCAATACGATTCCACCGCGATGGAGCTGCTCGCCGACGCCGACGCGACCGAGACGCCAGAGGCGATCGCCGCCTCGATCAGGAGCGCGCCGGAGCCGCTTCGCGGCGGCCCGCTGGCGCTGCTGCGATTCATGCGTGCCAACCACATGCTGAACCGGCGTTACGGCTATCTGATCGCGCGCTGGCTCGTGCTGAAGCTGCGCTACCGCGGGCGGCTGAAGACCGAAGGCCTCTGCTTCATCTGCCCCGGCGTGCGGCTGGAGATCGGACGTGGAGCGACGCTGCGGGTCGGGCGCTGGGCGTGGATCGGGCATGGCTGCAAGGTCCGCGTGCACGAGGGGGAGGTGCAGATCGGCGCGAAGACCGTGATGGGCCAGGAGTGCACGATCTCCGCCTTCCAGAGCGTGTCGATCGGCCGCGAGTGCATCCTCGCCGACCGCGTGATGTTGATCGACTTCGACCACGGCGTCACCGAGGTCGAGCGCCCGATCCGCGTGCAGGGGATCTACAAGCGCGACGTGCGCGTTGGCCACAACGTCTGGATCGGCTACGGCGCGTGCGTGCTGCGCGGCGTCAGCGTCGGCGACAACAGCATCGTGGGCACCAACGCGGTGCTCACCAAGGACGTGCCGCCCAACGCCGTCGTCGGTGGCGTGCCCGCGCGCTTGATCCGCATGCGCGAGGCGCCGCGTACGATGCGGTGGCAGTAGCGTCCGCGCCCCGGCTAGTCGTCCGTGAAGGTCGCTTCGGCGTTCGGTTCGTTGGCGTCGTTGACGTTCGCTCTGATCGTCAGACGTACGCGGCGATGTTCCGCGTCGCACCCGCGTCGGCACCGGCCGGGTCGGCGAGCGCCGCTTCGAAGGCCGCGCGATGCGTAGCGACACGCTCCTGCGCGTAGGGCGCCGCCAGCTCTCTTGAAAGCATGAACGCCCAGTCGCTCGACTGCAGCGCGAGCAGCTCGCGCAAGGCGGTGCGGCCGGCGCGGGGCCTGACCGCCATCGCCCGGAGCTCGGCATGGCGCGCGGCGAACGCGACCTCGGCGACGGCCGGACCCGACCAGGTCGACAGGTCGCCATGCGCCCCCCAGGACGTCGCCCGTTCCTCCGCGCCGAAGTCCTCAGCGCGCGATCGCGCGACGCTCCACTCGCTCGCCGGCACCGGCTCGACGCGCTCGAGCGCGTCGTCGAGCCGCACGAGCTCGAGCCCTTGGCGCGAGCACTCGTCCACGACGGCGCTCAACCAGGCAATCCCCTCATACCACCAGTGGCCGAGCAGCTCGGTGTCGAGCGCGCACACGACCAGGCCACCCCCGGGCAGCCCGTCACCGGCCTCGCGCAGCCGCGCGATCGTGCGCCCGACGAAATCGGCCGCATGCTCGTGCGCGCGCGCGATGGCGCGGGCTGGGTCGTAGGCGCCGCCATCGTTGCTCCACGGCGTGTGGTGGTGGATCGTGTGGTGGTGGTAGTCGCGGTAGACGGCGTCGGCCGGGTAGCCGTCATCGCTCCACACCAGATCCATCGTCGCGCGATCGACCGGCACGAGCATGACTCCGGCGTCCCCCGCCAACGGACGCAGGTGCTCGCGCGCGCCGATGCCGAAGCACGTCGTCAGCTCGACGCATGTGCTGTGGGCCCCCGCGTCGGCAAGCAGAGACTCGAGCCGGCGCTCGTGCGCGCACTCGGGCAGCCAGAAGCCGCCCCGCCAGCCCTCGCCGAAGCGCGCGAGATGGGAGTCGACGCCGCTCTGCACCTGAAGGCGCACACCCGCGTCGGTGGCCAACAGCGGCAGCACGGCGTGCGTTGCCGCGGAGGTCCACTGCGCGTGGGCGGCAAACGCCGCGAGCAGGTCGCCGCCGCGGCGCCGCAGACCGGCCAGCGCGAGCTCGTAATCGTCCCAAGAGCGTTCGAGCTCGCGCGCGAGCTGCTCGTGACCGGCACGGCGCATCCCCGCCGCGTCCTCTTCGTGAGTGTGGCGGCGGACCTCGTCGATGAAGACTGCGAAGCGCTCCTGCCAGCCGGTCGCCTGCAACTGGTCGCAGAGCACCGGCGTAAGCGACAGCGTCAGTGGTGCGCCGCGGTCGAGCAGGTCGAGCAGGGGCAGGTAGCTGCTGGCCACCGCCTCCCACAGCCACTCCTCGCCGAACGGCCACGTCCCGAAGCCCTCGACGTAGGGCATGTGCGTATGCAGGACGATCGCCAGCGCGCCCTCACCCGTTCGCGCTCTCGCGCCAGCGCTCGCGCGCGTCCCGGCGGACAAGGCTAGACCCGGCACACGGCGAGGAAGTCCAGCGCCGCCTCGATCCGCGCCTGCCCGATCGGGCAGATGGCGAAGTCCGAAACGGAGATGGCCGGCGTGAACCAGCCGTAGAAGCGCCGGGTGAGCCCGAGCCGCGGGTGCAGCGTGTCCCAACCCAGGCGCAGCGCGAGCTCGTGCGCCCGGAGCTTGCGCGCGTGGAACAGCCCGAACATTCGCACCTCGCGGAAGTGCGAGCGGCACAGTCGATCGAACTCCTCGATCCGGTACTCGTGAACGTGCCAGGGGTTGCCCGAGCGCGACTCGCCCGCAGGCGCGAGGGTGAGCACGTTGGGGGTCGAGAGAACGACGCTGCCGGGACGGATCGAGCCGGCCGTGAGGACGTCCCTGTCGTCGGCGGAGCCGACGAGCGAGGCGAAGTGGTCGAGCGCGGCGCCAGGGTCGCTCAGGTGCTCGATCGTCTGCAGAAAGACGACGACGTCGGCAGGCTCGTCGAAGGTCTCGACGAGGTCGCGCGCGAAGCGCAGGTTCGAGCGGCGATAGCGCAGGCGGGCGTGCTCATGAGCTTCGGGATTGGCATCGACGCCGACGACGCCGGCCGCTGCGTCGGCGAGCACGTCCGAGCCGTAGCCCTCGCCGCAGGCCATGTCGAGCACGCGCAGGCCGCCGACCCGAGCGGCGATCCACTCGTACACGACCAGATGGCGGCGGAACCAGTAGTTCTCCTCCGGTACGTCAGGAAGCGTGCGCTCGCCGGTGAGCGCGAGCGGAGGAACGCCCACCGGCTGATCGCGCTGCTCGTAGTGAATTGAGCTCATCAGGCGGCCTAACTTGCGAGGATCAAGCCCAGGGTGAACGGCGAAAGCACGGCGCGCGAGTATATGGTGCCCGATCGTGCCGCCCGCGCTCAGTGCCGAGGAGATCCGCGACGTCAACACGCGCTACCACGACGTGGCAGCGAACCACTACGACTCCAAGTGGGGCATCGACTTCGGCGAGATCGGCCAGGAGCAGGTGCTGGCGAAGATCGACAAGGCAATCGGACACCGTCCCGACGGTTGGCGACGCTCATTGGAGATCGGCGCCGGCACCGGCTACTTCACGTTGAACCTGCTGCGCGCCGGCCTGATCAGCGAGGCGACGTGCACCGACATCTCCCCCGGCATGCTCGCGACGCTGCGCGCCAACGCCGAGAAGCTCGGGCTCGAGTTGCGCACCGAGCAGGTCGACGCCGAGCGGCTGCCGTTCGCCGACGAGAGCTTCGACCTCGTGCTTGGCCACGCCGTGCTGCACCACATACCCGACCTGCCGCGTGCCTTCGCCGAATTCTCGCGCGTGCTCGCCCCGGGCGGCACGGTCCTGTTCGCCGGGGAGCCCTCGCGCTGTGGGGATCGCCTGGCGCGCGTGCCCAAGCGCGCGGCCGGCGCGGTGGCGCCCCTCTGGCGCCGTGCGCTCGGCGCACGTGCCGTCTCCTCGCAGTCCGAGCAGACGCCGGATGCGGCGCTGGAGGGGTTCGTTGACGTACACGCCTTTGCGCCCGGCGAACTGGCCCGCGCCGCGCGCGCGGCCGGCCTCGCGGACGTGCGCATCTGTGGCGAGGAGCTGCTTGCCAACTGGTTCGGCTGGACCAACCGCACGCTCGAGGCGACGGCCGAGCCCGATGACGTGCCGTGGGCGTGGCGACAGTACGCCTACCGGGGTTATCTGATGCTGCAGCGGCTCGACCGCCGGCTGCTCGAGACCCGGCTGCCGCCGGCGGTCTTCTACAACCTGCTGATCTCGGCGCGCAAGCCGCGCCTGCCCACCTAGCGCCGCCCCCGCCGCGTGTCGGGCGGCGCTTAGACTCATGGCATGCCGGACCAGGACGCGCCACGCGAGGTCTCCAGCGGGTTTCCGCTTTTCCCGCTGGGTATCGTCGCGCTGCCGGGCGAGAGCGTGCCGCTGCATGTCTTCGAGGATCGCTACAAGCGCATGATCGAGCGCTGCATGAGCGCCGAGCCGGGATCGATCGAGCGAGAGTTCGGGATCGTATGGCTATCGGACGAGGAGCTCAAGGAGGTCGGCTGCGCCTGCGAGATCGAGCGCGTGCTCGAGCGCATGGACGATGGCCGCCTGAACATCCTCACCCGCGGCACGCGCCCATTCCGACTGCTCGAGCGCCAGGACGATTACCCCTACCCGGCCGGCGTCGTCGAATTCCTCAGCGATGATGAGGATGACCCGCAGGCCGGGGCCGACGACGTCCCCGGCGCGAGCGCGCGCGAGCTCTACGTCGAGCTCGTCGAGCAGGCGACCGACCGCCGGCTGAGCGCCGAGGAGGTCGGCGCGATGGACGCCTACCAGATGTTCCCCGAGCTGCGCCTGCGCAAGCGCAAGGA
>Ga0134126_10000160_pt1 | contig 86737 bp, 60 predicted proteins | sample KB31752_FD_96881 | JGI IMG/M metagenome (GOLD analysis project Ga0134126, IMG submission 96881) | Terrestrial soil microbial communities with excess Nitrogen fertilizer from Kellogg Biological Station, Michigan, USA - KB3-175-2 | ecosystem: Environmental > Terrestrial > Soil > Unclassified ...
CCCAGAACAGCGGCTTTGGCGGCTACCACACATACAAATTTGACATTTGCAGAGGGGACGGCGATCCTTAATGCGGGTTTGGCTTTGATGGCGGTACAACATACGCGGAACGAGGGTTGGGTGCCGACCGGCAATTTGGGGGCGGGTGATGGGGCGTACGCGGTGACTTACGCCAACGGGGTGGGGCTGCCACCGGGGATTAATATATGGTGCGACCTGGAAGTGGTGGCGCAGGGCACCGCAGCGGCGGACGTGATCGCTTATTGCCAGGAGTGGTATAAGGCGGTAAACGCTGGTGGTTACGTGCCGGGGCTATATGTGGGTTATGGGATCGTGCTTAGCGCGGCTCAATTGTATAATGATCTTTCCTTCAAGCATTACTGGTGCGCTGATAACGTTGAGGTGGGGGTAGCTACACGGGGGTACCAGTTGTTGCAGCGGGAAGAAGTTAAACTCAATACGGTTACGCCGGATAACCAGGGCCGGTATTTCGACCCGAATCTTACACAAACGGATGGTCTGGGCGGCACCCCGTTATGGCTTATTAGCTAAGGCAACGATCGGACGAAAATTTCGACGAACAAGGGGCAGTCCTACTTTCTCGAACCCCGCCCGTTTAAGCGTCCACCCTTAACCGCAGATCAATTGTAAAAAGTCATTGAATAAAAAGGCCTTCAGCTTTTGCTCATGCCTGCCGGTAGGCAGGTTAGGCTTTCTTCTTAAAAGGTAGCGGGAACGGAACATCTTGTATTTTTTTTTGATGTGCGATCAATCGTTGATCCTTGAAGAACACTTTCAATGCATATTTGATTGCGCACATTCTAAAACACGGTATTTAGCCGCCTGGTTTTTACTAATACTTAAAAAGATAGAAATTTTCAATCAATTTACCGGTTATGGTGTTATAGAATAAATCTCAAAATAACCTATGACCCAATCAGCAGTAGTATTTACCGTTTTAAGCGATGGACAGTTAGCGGGCCGGGAGCTCGGGCAAAAAATAGCCGAAAAATTATCTGACAAGAAACCAGGTGTGGTAATAGTTTTTGCTTCATCTGTATATGACTACACGGCATTACTAAGGTCGATAAAAGAAACGTGTAGTCCGGGGATACTGGTGGGCAGCTCGTCAGCCGGCGAGTTTACTTCCGGCGACTTTGGAACAGACTCTGCATGTGCCGTCGCCATATATTCCGACGAGTTAAACTTCACTGCAGGTATTGCGCAAGGTATACAGGAAAGTCGTGAAAAGGTGGCCGAGGAATTATTTAATGTTCTTTCGCCGGTTCACGAATATCAATACCAATTTTATTCGGCGATGATATTTGCTGATGCCTTGTCGGGCTATACCGACGAAATGATAGAGCTGCTTACTGAAAAGACAATGGGTAAATACCAGTTTTTTGGTGGCGGCGCGGGCGATAACGCGAATTTCCAAAAAACGCACGTATTTTTTGATACCGAAGCATATACAGACGCTGTCGTATTATTGGAAATTTTGTCAAATAAACCGATCGGCGTTGGAGCCGCACATGGCTGGAAACCTGCAGGCGAAAGGATGCGCGTTACAGAAACTGATGGCATGAAACTCATAAGTTTAAATGCGCGGCCGGCTGTTGAATTATTTGTCGAATACGCTGCCGCCACAGGACAGGAATTTGATACTAACAATCCCATTCCTTTCTTTCTTCATAATATCCTGGGAATTGAAATAGCCGAAGACCATAAATTAAGGGTTCCACTCGGAGTTTTGCCTGATGGTTCGATCGCAATGGCGAGCGATATTCCTACCGGAACCTATGTGAACTTTATGGCGACTGACAATGACTGCTCAAAACAGGCTGCCATGACGGCGGCTATAGGCGCCATTAAGCAGTTGGGCAACTATAAGCCAAATGTTGCCCTATTTTTCGATTGTGTAGCTACAAGGCTTAGAATGGGTAAAGAATTTGACTTTGAACTTGATAAGGTTACTGAAACGTTAAATGGAGTAAATTATGCCGGTTGCAACACGTACGGCCAGGTTGCGCGTGTTACAGGCCAGTTTAGCGGGTTTCAAAATTGTACCGCAGTGGTGTGCGTAATTCCGGAATAATGTTATTAAAGTTGATTGCTGGCTTAAGTGACCGGGATAATCGGTTTGAGGCAGCTAAAAAGTTAGCAGCATACTTTGGCTGTAGTTATTTGTTCATATTTATTGTTGATCAGGAGATAGGCGTTTTATTGCCGGCTCAGGGATTTCCGCAAACTTTGCCGGATGGCAGGGCATGGCAGGCATTTATTAATGCTTGCCCCGAAGACGGTTGTTATTCGGGTCATTTGCCGTTTCCGGAACATAATACAATAGTACCGGCAATTGGCCTCTCGGGGCCGGAAAATTCTGTAATTATCTTACTGGGTGGTACACCATCCCTGCATGAGGTTGTTCCATTACAAGTGATCTCGCCTCTTTTAATAAGCCTGTTTACCCAGGAATCTATACAATCCTCCGCCAAAACTAAGGTTGAATTTGCAGAAAAAGCTGTAGCAAAAGCAGAAAAATTGGCTTCGACGATTGACGTAATGCGCGTACATTTAAAAGATGCCCTTATTCAAAAAGAAAAAGATAAACAGGCCATTGAGGACCTGATGAAAAAGAAGGACGAGTTTATGAACGTAGCCAGTCATGAATTGAAAACCCCGATCACAACCATGAAGGCGTACCTTCAAATTCTGCAAAAGATGGTACCCTCGACAGCGGTAGCAAGCGCAGGCGATTTTATCAATAAAGCCAACACACAAATTAAAAAAATAACCGATTTGGTCGATGACCTGCTTGATGTCACCAAAATACAGGCAGGTAAAATGGTTTATCAATTTTCCGATATCGATTTAGCGGAATTACTTGAAGAGGTTGTGGCGCAAACTCAATTAACAACTTCGACACACCGGATTGTGCTGCAAAATGTTAGTCGTGTAATTGTTAGCGGTGAAAAAAACCGCCTGGAGCAGGTATTAAGTAACTTTCTGGCAAACGCAATAAAATACTCGCCCAATGCATCTGAGGTTTTAGTCAAAAGCGAGGTGACAAATCATGAGGTTAAAGTATCGGTCCGGGATTTTGGGATCGGTATTCCGCCTGATGAGCAACAATATGTGTTTGATCGCTTTTATCGCGTCAATGAATCGTCCCGCAAATTCTCCGGGTTAGGATTGGGGCTGTTTATATCGGCGGAAATTATCAAAAGGCATGGCGGCACAATCGCTGTCGATAGCAACGGTTCCGGGTCCGAGTTTTCCTTCACATTACCGGTGATACAAATACATGATTTAAGAGCAAACGAGAATTTAGTTGAATACAATAAATAGTCGTCACGAAAGTGATAAAAATTGCTTAGCCCGGTAGTTTATTTTCGGAGAAATAAGTGTATCTTGTATATAATTTAATTTCTTTTTATGAACGTGCGTGCAGATAAAACCCAACAGGACAACCGGAAAACAGTTGCTGATACGCTAGTTCAGAAACAAAGCGGCGGTAACTCGGTTAATAACACCGGTTTGCCTGATAATTTAAAATCCGGAATTGAAAACCTATCGGGTTTAGCATTGGATGATGTGAAAGTACATGATAACTCTGATACACCGGAGCAACTGCAAGCACATGCTTATGCGCAGGCTACTAATATACACATAGCCTCCGGGCAGGAACGCCATTTACCCCACGGAGCATGGCACGTGGTGCAACAAAAGCAAGGAAGGGTAAAGCCTACACTACAGACGAAGGGGCTCGTAAACGTTAACGACGACACTGCATTACAGAAAGAGGCTGATGTGATGGGGGCAAAAGCTATACAGTAATTGAATATTGAATCAGAAGACCCCCGCCCGGTTAAGTGTCCAGGCTTAACCACAAATCAATTGTGAGTTGTCACTAAAACAAAAAAAGCCTTTAGCTTTTCGCTTTAAGCTTTCTCCTTAAAAGGTAGCGGGAGTCCCGCATGCGCGGTCCGCTTACCAGCGGATATGAACGCGACGAGCCGCAACTGCTATAAAACGTAAAAAGCCTCAAATCTTACGACTTAAGGCTTTCATTTTCAAAAGGTAGCGGGAGCAGGACTCGAACTAACTTTTGAAGATTTAAAGCGTTTAGCGAGCCTTGCAGCTTAAACCGGGTCAAATTTTTCAATTCGAAGCCCTGTATTAAAAGCTATTATATTTTGGTCTGCACCTATTAGCAACACAAAGATAAAACGATATTTCCGGTGTTGGTTTAACTTACCAATATCTCCCAATAATGAGGAGGGAAACAGCCTGGGTACCAACCGGCCCGGGCTGTTCGTTTATTTTACTTTTGTCGCCGGCGGCATCGAGCGCCCTCCCTGGTAAAGCACAACGGAAACAATGTTCCCGGAGCTGTCAGCAACAAACTCTAACTGCCCGTCAACTACCTTTGAAAAAAAGAAGTTCTCCCTCTCGGCATAAATCGGTGACTTCGGCTGGTCGGCGGGCTGGATCCAAAGCTGGCCATTCTCCAGCACAACGTCAAGTGAAAACTGCGGGCTGATTTGGTAAGTCCCCGTGTATTTTTTGAGGATTGCTTCGCTGAGATTGATTTCCTGGCGGAACACCGGCAGCCGGTAAGGCAGGTGATAAAGAACCGCTAACAGGTCATTGGTGAGCGCGCCGCGCATTTCTTCGTCTTCGATATTGTTTAACAGGATCACGCAAACATCGTCTTCGGTTATCCTGGCGATATTGCTCTTAAACCCGTAAGTATCGCCGCTATGGGAGAGCACTCTTTTACCGTACAGCGAATCCGCGAACCAGCCAAAGCCGTAATGGTTTTTAAACGGCGTATAAGCCTGGTCCATTAATGCCTTTGGAACCATCCGGTAAGCTTGTAAGGCCCTATGCCATTGATAAAGGTCGCCGACCGTGGAATAAATGGCGCCGGCGGAAAAAGACCGGCCGGAATCGATGACGGGCGCTTCCTCATTTTTGCCATCCTGCGGGTAAGTCCAGTAGCCGGTGGCCTTATCGTTGCTTTTGAGGTTTGCAAAGTCGAACCCGCTGTGTGTCATATCCAGGGGCCGGAAAATATATTGCCGCACAGCCTGGAAATAGCTCATCCCGGTTACTTTGGCGATAATTTCGCCGAGCAGCTGGTAGCCCTGGTTACTGTAATGCCACGAAGTGCCGGGCGCAAAATCGGCTTTATTGTATTGGATCAGCGCCTGGCTTACTTTCAGGCCCTTATGGTTAGCCATAAAAATGGAGTCCTGTGTATAATCGGGAATCCCGGCGGTATGGGTCAGCAGGTTATAAATACTGATCTTATCACCGTTCGGATAAGCAGGGAAAAACTTAGTCAGCGGATCGCCCAGCGCCAGCTTGTGTTGCGCGACCAGTTTGAGCACAACTGCCGAGGTGAACTGCTTGGTTACCGAGGCAATCATGTAAATCGTCCCGGCGTCGTTTTTTGTTTGCGCGCTGAAATTTTTAAAGCCATAGCCTTTTTCCAGCAGCACCCGGCCGCCTTTGGACACCAGTACCGTACCGTTAAAATGCTGTACATTCTGATAGGCTTTCATCACGGAATCTAATTCCGCCGTTGTGTTTTGGGCAAAGGAAGCCCTGGCCAGCCCGAGGGCCAGTATCATCATTACTGTTCTTTTCATGTTTGTGAGTTATTTGTTCATTAAGAATTTTTCTATTTCCGGGTAAAAGGCTTCCCCGGCGGGAAGTTCGGTACCTTCGAGCCAAACCGTTCGTTTATCGATTTTGGTGATCTTTGCTTTTGCTGCCAGGTAAGAGCGGTGGATGCGGATAAAGGCGCCTTGCGGCAATAGTTCAGCAGCCTCGTTCATAGTCAGCCGGGAAGTGATCTTCTTATCATTCAGCACAAACTGTACATAATTGCCCGTGCTTTCCACATAGCGTATCTCGTCCAGCGTTACCCTGACCTGTTCGTAACCGCTTTTAATAAAAATGGTGGCAACTGACGGCGAAATAATGGGCTGCGGCTTTTTCAGCGCTGCCAGTTCAGCAGCCTTGTTGCAGGCTTTCAGGAACCGGGGCAGCGAAAAGGGCTTGAGGAGGTAATCCACCGCGTCCAGCTCAAAACTCTGGACCGCGTGTTCGCTGTAGGCGGTGGTAAAGATCACCATCGGCGGGCTGGGGAGCGCCCTGATAAAATCAATACCGGTAATATCCGGCATGCGGATATCCAGGAACAGCAGGTCCGTCTTTTCCTGCTGTAAATAGCTCATGGCTTCCATCGCACGCGTAAAACAGGCTTCCAGCCGGATAAAGGTAACCTGTGCGGCAAGGCTTTGGATGACTTCCAATGCAAGGGGTTCGTCGTCTATGGCAATGGCGTTCAGCATATCTTCAGGGATTGCTATTGATCTGTAAATTTACAACAAACTCATCCGCTTGCGGTCCATACCGGAGTTCATGCCTGTCGGGGTAAATCAATTGCAGGCGGTCGCGCACATTTTGCAGGCCTGTACCCGATTTGCCTTGTTCGGTATCGTTTGTTAACGCTGCATGCAGGCTGTTGCGCACCCGTAAGTTTAGCCGTCCGCCTGCGCAGTCGAGGCTGATGCTGATCCATGACTTCTGCTCCAGCCGGATACCGTGCTTAAAGGCGTTTTCCACGAACGGGATCAGCAGCATAGGCGCAATTAAAAATTCGCAGTCTTTATCAGCCATACGGACGTCAATGACCATGTTGTCCGACTCCTGCACCCGCAGTTTCTGCAAGGCAATGTAATTGGATAAGTACTCCAGTTCTGTACCCATCGGAATGAAGTCCCGCTCGTTGTCGTGCAGCATAAAGCGCATCATATCGCCGAGCTGCTGGATACCTGTAGCGGTACCGGCTGATTTTTCTTTCAACGCGGTAGCATAGAGGGCGTTCAGCGCATTGAAAAGGAAATGCGGGTTGATCTGCGAACGCAGCGCCTGCAGGTCGGCATTTGATCGGGCCAGTTCCCATTGGAAACCGCGCAATTGCAGCAGAGCATCCTTTTTGCCGCGGTAAATGAGCCAGGACACCGGCACGGTCAGCAACAACTGTACGGCTACGAGGCCAGCCAGCCAGCCAGGTGTCCAGGCTTCACCCAGGAAAAGGCTGAAAGGGACGGTCACCGAAACTACGTAAAAGAGCAGCTTCAACATGAACCGAGGGCTTCGCGGGATTTGCGCCCCGTGGGCAGGGAACAGCCAATAGTAATTGCCCGTTAGTAACAGCAAAACGGGTGGCAGCAAGGCAAAATAATACCGGTAAAAAGCCGGCCCGGCCAAATGAAAGATAGCTGCGGTGAAAGGGACGCAGAGCAAAGCCGCAGCAAAGGCGGTCGCGTGGTTGCTGACCAGTACCCGGTAGGCTAAGCGCGGACCTGGTTTTTCCAGCTGAAATATGATCAATTCCCTGAACAGTCCATACGAAAAGTACAAAAAGACAAACACGATGGCAATATTCAACCCCCCAAAAACATTCAAAAACGGCTGCGGATGGAACCCGAAAGTCAGGGGAATGGCTTCAAAACCCTTATAGGCGGCACCGACATAAAACGAAATAAAGTTGACGACCGGGCCCAGGATATAGCTTAGCGCAAAAAGCTGAGTGAGCACCCCCACGATACGGAGCCAGCGGCCGGCAGGTTGAACCGCGACCTTGACGGCCATCGGGACGGCGCCGAAATTGAGCGCCATGTAGGCCAGGTAAAGCAGCAGCAGCGAACCGGCCTGTGGCAGTAGCAAATGCGGCCGGCTAAAATATTGGGCGGTTAACGCCCCGATGCCCAGTACGGTCATGCTGCTGACCAGCAGGCGCTCATGCGCCCTCCATTTGACTTTCATTTATTTAATTTTTAACAAGATTAAGGTATCCGGCGGCAGCTTTCGGAAAAATGTGACGAACCGTCAAAAAATGTGACCAACCTGGAATAGTGTGAAGTTAAGCGATTAAATGCTAGATGCGGTTGAGCGACGTTTTTCAATACCGGGCAAACGGATGTCATCTGGGAAATTGACGGAAGTCTGGAAAACGGATTGCGATGTGACAGGCTTTAAATGGATTTCCGATACTCACGCCCGGGTAAGTTTCCACGTTTATCTGATATAAAACAAAAAAAGTCTTTAGACATACGACTAAAGACTTCTGACTTAACCAGGTAGCGGGAAAAGAACAAATCCCGAACTTTTTAAATGATCTCCAATCAATTGTTAGTACTAAGCACATTGTTGCATATGTATTACGAAGGTATGATTCGCGGTAGGTCAATGAATCGTCGGTATATATAGCAATTCTTCAATTATTCTCTAAATTCTTTACTGCCTTGATCAACATAATCCTGTCTTCAAATTCATCATTAGGAATAAAGGATTTGTTTTTTACTTTGGTTTTATAGGTATATATAGTATTAACAGAAAAGTTTAAAATTTTGCCGATACTTTCATTATCATGTATCCCAAGACGCATTAACGCGAAGATTCGCAGTTCACTGTTAAGCAATTGTCCGTCATGCAGTGTTATTTGATGTTCCGGATTAAACAAGGTATTAAAATCTTCTACAAAGCCTGGGAATAGATTTAAAAATACCATATCAAAACTATGTGAAAGATTTTCCCGTTCAAAATTTGTGTTTAGCCGATTTAGTGTAAATATTACCTCCTCATAGCGTTTTTCACTAATATTTTTCTCAATCGAGCGTTTAAGGCGGTCAATCTTATTAATATAATCAGAATGCATAGTAAAGAAATAACCGATATATTCATCCTTGATCATATTGGCTTCATCAAGTTTTACATTAAATTGAGATAGGGCATGGTTTGCGCTATCCAATGTGGTGTTGACTTTTACAAGTAATTCATTTGCAGCATTGAGGTCATTATTTTTCTTGACAATGATCTCGTCGGCTATCCGAAGTTTTTTAAGCTGTTTTAAAACTACAATGGCAAACATGATGACCAGGAAAACAAGGCATGTAATAATTGAAGCATAAATCATTAACGAACGTTTTTGCTTTTCTATTCCACCGATCTGTTCACTTTCAATAATTGGCATTATACTGCTGATCTGGGCCTCACGGTGTTTTGCCCCATAAAAATTGGCGTCTTCTATCGCATTGTTGATATAAGTAAATGCAGTTTTAATATCACCCGTTTTAAATATATAATTAGCCAGGTTTGTTAGCGCTACAGACTCTTTTGTGGAATGAGCATTATCTATAATTGCGGACCTTAGCAAAAATGGTAAACCCTCGTGTGTTCTGCCTAATTCGAAATAAACAAAGCTTAGACAGCTGTAATTTATAGCACTGTCCTGATAAGTTTGATTAAGTTTCAGTAGCTTTTTATAAGGGTCAATGGCCGCCTTATAATTGCGGCTTCTAAGGAGCTTTAACCCTAATGCTGACAGGTATTCATATGAATTAGGTTTATTTTGATTTATTATGGAATCACAATATTTTAGTCCAACACTTGTGTATTTATCATAGTAGTCGCCAATTTTATCGAAATCGGCCAGGTCGAAACGACTTCTTGCTTCTAAAAAAAGATATTCATATCGCTGCTTATCTGTCAAGTATTTAATATTAACCTTGTCCAGGGTATCAAGCCCTTCCTTGAAAATTCCTGCCGAAATCAATACAAAACCCATGTTTACCCTTGCGTAGTTTATTTTATTTACATCCTTAAGCAAATGGGCACAGGCATTTAACTTTTTACAATACACATAAGCCGAATCATGAATAAAGGATTTATAAGCATCAAACATTCGTTGATAGTTATCATACGATTCGTTTAAGGAGGAAAGATTTTGTTTAAGGGTTTGCTTGATCTTTTCTATTTCCTGTTGCTTTTTATTATCATATTGTGCTTTATGCTCGAGTAACTGATTAAGCACTCTCTGCAAGCTATCTATATTATCAGCGGCTTTTGCCTGCTTTATCAAAGCACACTGGCAACTAAAAAATAACAGACAAAATGCTATACAGTATTTGATGAAGTTATCGCTTCTCAATTTAATTATTATTTGAAGAAAGTATCTGAATTACTTCGAAGTTACGTAATACCGATCTACTATAAAAGATTAATCCATAAATCAATTTAGTAAATCTTTATCCTTAGTGACCAATTTTTGGTTCAACTGGTGTAGTTGTTGTGGCTTTTCCACCGAAGCAGACAATACGCTATTAAGTAATCAAAATCTAATTTTCTTCTACCCATCGTTTAGATCAAAGCAGTAACCGGTTAATTTTTAAGAACCATATAGGTGTAAGGTTCAAGTTTGATCGAAGTGCCTATAATGATTTTAGAACCGTTAAAAGCATCTTTCCATGAGCTATTTGCAAGGGCCGATGGAATAGTATAAGTAACAGGTTTGTTCCGTAAATTAGATAGTACCAAAACGCTTTTAAAGCCTTCCGTTTTTGTAAAAACGCATACGTCGTCACTACTGTATGAGGTGAGTGCACCTCTTCTAACTATTTCGTTACTGTTTCGGAAATTAATGATCTTTTTATATTCATTGGTGATATCAGGGTTATTAAGTGTCCAGTCTATATGACTCTTTGTAAAAGGGAAGACCAGTCTGAATGGCGTTCCTATTTCCTGCCCATTATATATCAGCGGGATGCCTTTCATATAAGCGACCACTACAAAAGCGGCCATCGATCCCTTTTTACCGCCGAATAAATCCAGAGGGGTGCCATCTGAGCTGTTAACGTCGTGATTAGTCAGGTATCTTACCATTTCCTGTCCTTTTGTAGCTCCTTCATAGTCCTTTATATTTACAGCGTCAATTGATTTGACGGACCTATTATTTTTATAAATATTTTTTAAGTTTCCATAGAAGTTAAATCCAAAGTTTTCGTCAAATCCAACCCTATAATTAGAGGCTTTACTTCCTTCAGCTAAAAACAATAGTTTATGCGACTTAAGGTTTCTTAATGTATCAATAGCCTGTTTCCAGAAGTCTGATGGTGGGCCATCGGCAAAATCACAACGGAAACCATCAATGTTCGCTTTTAATACCCATGATTTCATTGACCTGATCAATGCCAGGCGCATATCGCCATTTTTAAAATTGAGTTGTGCTACGTCTCTCCAGTTCCGGGGATATTTTATGTTTCCTAAGGTATCCAGTACATACCATGATTTATTAGCTATCCACGGATTATCCCATGAAGTATGATTTGCAACAATATCAAGCATTACCGCTATCTTTCTTTTATGGGCGCCATCTACCAGGGCGCGAAAATCTTTCAATGTGCCGAATTCACTGCCCACAGCATCGTAATCCTTTGTAGCATATGGTGAGTTTGTGGCTTTTAAAACGCCCACGGGGTATATCGGCATAATATAGATCATGTTAATCCCTAAGGCTTTTATAGAATCTAAGCGGGCAATTACCCCTTTAAAGTTTCCCTCCTTGCTGAATGAACGTGTATTAACCTGGTACATGGTAATATCCCGGTTATCGGGAAGATATTTAAAAGGTTTGCCATATTGCGGTGGATATGGCTGGTTACCTTGTGCCCGGGCACGGGCGGTTACCATGCAGAGGCAAAAACACATTGCTGTAGCTAATAATTGGATGGTGGATTTCATGACTTTTTATTTAATCTTGTTATTTACCTGACTAATATTCAAACAATTATTTTTTTAGTTTTGATGGCTTTCTGGTAATTTTTGCAGGTATAAATTTAATGTTCTTTGAAAATTCCATTTGAAAATCCGCATCCTTAAAAGCGGTAAGGGGTTTTCCGGCTAAATAACAGTTATCAAAGGTTACATCAGTCACAAAATTGGTTGGTATACCGGCAATAACAAATGGTTTATCCTTATTTGTCCAATATATATTTTTGAAATATACGCCGTCAATATGACCGGGACCGGCAGTTCCGTACCGTCTGCCTTCGGTTACAATAAGTTCAAGGTTTTTATATTCTATCTCACCCTCAACCCGGATGTTCTCATAACGTATGTTCTTAACCTCTGATGGGCCATCACAAACGATACTTAAAGCGGAATGTCCACCCGTCCGCCCCTGGCCGCGTGCCGAAAGGATATCACAGTTTTTAACAAGTACATTTTGAACGGTGCCCCCCTGCAGCTCAAACCCCAAAGTAACCCCATCGGCATGCTGCCATCCAACCAGTAAACTATTTAATACACTAATGGAGTCGGTGTTGATGTCCGCAATGGGAAATCTGGCGCTGCCTGTTTCTGATTTTATTGACACACAATCGTCACGTGTACGAATAAAACAATCATCAATTAAAAAGTCCTTACATGAAACCGGATCGATGCCGTCAACACCCCACACCGTTTTATAGCTGAACACTTTTACGTTTTCATAAATGGTATGGTGGCAATCTGTTATAGTATTGCACCAACCTTGGGTGTTACGTATAAAAATACCATTAACTTCAAGATTGGAGGATGCCGATACGCGTATATTTCCGTTTAATATTCCACGCCCCAATATTTTTACATTCCGAACATGATTTCCCCTAATATTTGCGTTAACGACCGCGCCGCCTGCAATGTAAATTGTTTGGTTGCTTTGCAGTTGAATGATACCAATGTTATACGAGCCCGGTGCATAATAAACGATTTCCGGTTTGCCTTTTTTAGGCGGATTAACCTCTAAAGGATTAGCAAAAATAACCAAATGCGGAAGATCATTAATTTCAATATAAAGCTTTTGCGGCCCCGAAATAGTTAAGGTAAGCTCCCGCCCATGCACTTTGCCAACAATACCCCGGCTTTTTGGCTTGATCTGATATTTATTAATATTTGCTGAAGCTCTTATTGTAATGACCTGTTTACCCGAACATGAGTAATTGGCCACATTAAGATTTTCCATGCCTCCATTGCCGACACTTTCTGTCCATATTGGCGTACTATTAGCCTTGACCGTAAAATCAGGGCTGGTTCTAAGCGAATCAATAGCTGGATAAGTAACAACGGTTGATTCACTGGGCTTCGTTCTAACGGATTTGATACGTTTGACCTGCGCAAATAGACGGGGTGGTAGAAAACTAAAAAAGGAAAGGCAAATGAACGCTAATGTGAATTTGGTATGGTTATACATATCTTTCCTATATTGGTTTATGTTTTGGTGATATCACAATTATAATATTCGTAAGTAATATCCCACGTGAACGTTTCTCCGGGCGCGATTTTGATTTTTATATAAGGTTCAGGACACACCGTTGTTGATGATGACCAGAATACTAATTTTGAAATGGGCTTGTCACCTGTGATTTTAATACCAGCCCCGGTATGGTGGTTTTCGATCTTTAGGCTATATATTGCGCCATTGCCATTGGTCAGGTCCTTAAATGAAACAAACCTTCCATTCAAATCTTTTAAAAAAATTAGCTGATTGTCCTGTAGTTTTACAAATTCCTGCATCCTTGCATTTAGTTTTTCTGTTGGATGTGATGGTAAGGTAAGCACAAAGCCTGGGCCAGTCGGTTGTTTATCCATTACCAGGAAGTTATGATCGAATACCGACGTTTCTATGATCTTTGTGCCCGTGTTCCTCAGTGTATGACTAAGCATCATTACTGGTTTGTCTTTTATTAGCCGAACCGTTTTATTGTATTCATAAGCGTAATCCGCCCCCTTAAGTATTTGCTTAAACAGAACACGATCTGATTTTACCCGCACTTTCCATTTGCCATTATTTACAATTGGGTAAGAGGTCGCAAAATTATATGGTGAGTCATCTTGCCTGGTAACTATTCCTACTCCAATTTTAACAAAACTTTCACCCGCCTTTGCCTCATCATATCCCACCGGATCAAAAGCTTCGACAGGGCCCATAATAGCATCGTTAATAAAAGGATTATATACTTTAAACCATTGGCCATAGTAGCTATGTCCACTATAATCCAGACTGGCAATAATGCCAGACCAATCAAATCTTGAACCACGGTAATAGCCGTCCACTGCATTTGGCAGGTATAACCGGGCTTTTATCAATCCATTGCTAATCTCGGCTTCATTCGGTTTAAAGAAAGACGAAACACTTAAAGCGAGAATAATCATCAGGCCAGTAATTGTGTAACCCTTTCGTTTAAAAAGTAACTTCATATTTCTTATTTCAAAAAACAATCATTATAACATCGTGGTAGTCTTAATATGTAAAAGCGAAAACATTACTACGATATCAGAATTAGTCATATAAAATAATGATTATTATGGTTGTGATGTGCCGATTTTATGGGTTGCACTATACAAATGAACCATTCGATAAAGTAAAAATCAAAATCAAAACAAGACTATATAGAATTTAAAAAACGCAGTCGTTCATAATCGGTTGATTATTAATTAATTGTCCTTCGGCATAAAAATTTGAATATTGATTTTTGTTTCTGCTTGCTACGGTAGATTAAGCGCCAGCCATCGTTTTACTTATAAAATAATTAAGCATAATGCCTTATTCCGTACGGAGCAGTTTTACTTAACCGTACGAGGTATAAATTGGGATAACATTCTAAAATTTCTTGTGATAATTTTTTATATGAAAAATATTTCTCCTTACAACAACATTATACAATCGCTATCCAATCTTATTCGACTTTTCGTTTTTTATTATACCCTAAACAGCAATAATCTATACATCGCTAATAAGTCATGGTATATAATCTGTTGTTTATCAAATTGTTAAATTATCTTCATTTGTTTTTTTTTAATATAGGGCTTCATATAAGTTGCATTTCCTTTTAATCCTAATTTACTTTGAAAACCTATTGTTTTGAATAACCGGAATTTATTAACCGAGTTTAGTTGATTCAATATCAATTGATGATATTGGTATGTGTTCCGGGGTGAGATACGGAACACATTTTTTTCTTATTGGCATAACTGTCGTAAACCCCGGGTATACCGATCACTAGTGCCGGTGCCATCATTTTCGCAATATATTTACTTATCCATCTAGTTGGAATGCTTAGATGGTTTCCATGCTGCCGCCCGTACAAGTTTTGTGTCCGCTAGCCGTCATTAACTATATTAAAAGAAAAGCTGGCAGCCGTTTTTATAATTCTTTGGCGTCCAGTCATCCATTTTGGACGTTGTATTACCAACAACGTAGACTCCCAAACCATTTGCTGCCAATCCGCTTGATATCTAATTACGCAAACTTTCAGAATCAATTCTTCATGATTGCGAAGTCATAAACTATCGCATTCTAATTTTGTAGGGGTACTGCAGTCAATGGACCTCTTCAATAGTACGAAGACCCAATATTTAAAACATTCGTTTCCTTAATACATGGACAACAATAATCTATACATTTATTCGAGCCAGAACCTCATAACTAATTGTATATAAGCTGTTTAATGCATATTCACTCCATTTATTTTTAATATTGGACTTTATATAAGTTGTATCTTCTTTCATTCCGAATTTACTTTGTGAAGCTGTCGCCTAAAATAGCTGGCAATTTACAAACCAATTTAAACCAATTTTAAATGAAAAAAGTTTACTTAATTAAGTATGGTCTTACCTTATTGTTTTTAATTTGTGCAATACCATTGTTTGCCCAAACAAACGTTTTTAGGGGTAAAGTAGTTGACGAGACCAATCAGCCTTTGCCGGGGGCAACGGTACGTATTAAAGGTTCAGACCAATCCACGGTTACAGATTTAAATGGCAAGTTTTCAATTCCTGCCAATAATCAAACAGTAACAACTATTGTAGTCAGTTTTGTTGGATACGATATGATGGAAAGGAATTTAAATGTCAATGAAACTGGTACAATTCAATTAGTTCCTAATCAAAAGGCATTGTCTGAGGTTGTGGTTGTGGGTTATGGAACAGTCAAAAAAACTGATCTTACAGGTGCAGTGGCAAACTTAGGAGTTAAGGATTTAAATCCCGGACCTATTACGAACCCATTACAGCAACTGGCAGGCAGAGCAGCCGGTGTAGACATTGTGCAAACAGGCAGTGAGCCGGGTTCAGTGCCTACTGTACGCATTCGCGGCATTACTTCGTTGCAAGGCGGAAATAATCCGCTGGTAGTGGTTGATGGTATACAGGGTAATATGGATCTTTTAAACCAGGTCCCGCCAAGTGAAATAGCATCTGTGGATATATTGAAAGATGCTTCTGCCACAGCAATTTATGGTTCTCGGGGAGCGCCAGGTGTAATTATTGTTACCACCAAAAGAAGCGCTGCCGGAAAAACAACCTTGGAATACACCGAAAATAGTTCACTTGATGTAATTGCAAATAAGCTGAAATTATTGAATGCGCCACAGTGGTCACAGGAAGCTAATACATTGGGGGTCGATATATCAGCAAATCATGGCTCGAACACTGATTGGTACAACTTGCTTACCCAAAATGGCATTACTCAAAACCATACGCTTGCATTTGGGGGTGGTGCAAATGAATTTAATTACCGTGCATCCCTTACTGCTATTGAGCAAACTGGTATTGTTATTCGTTCAAACTATAAAAACTATATCGGCAGGATAGTCGCAACACAAAAAGCTTTAGATGATCACTTAACGCTAACGCTAAACTTAAACAGTGGCATTAATGACGCTAACTATAGTCCTACAGGCATAGGCAATGCAGCTTTTACTTCGAATTTAATTAGTCAGGCGTATGTTGCACGTCCGACCGATCCGGTTTATAACACCGACGGTACTTTTTACCGTGACCCTAATGTATTTCAATATACAAATCCCTATGCTGTTGCCCAAACGGTTAGCAACACTGCCAACACAGATAACCTGTTTGGCAGCTTTAGAGCCGACCTGGATATTTATAAGGGCCTGTCAGCCGGCTGGTTTGGCAGTTGGAGAAAAGTGGATTTCAACAATGGTTTTTATCTGCCGGCAGCTTCAACGAATCAAGTAGCAATTCAAAATAGCGGAATAGGACATATTAACAATGACCATACGGACGAAAAATTGATGGATATCAATTTGAGTTACAAACATGATTTTGGTGTAAACCATATTGATGCAACTGCAGTTTATGAATGGCAGGCACAAACTTATAATGGCGATTTTGTACAAGGCAGGGGCTTTGTAAATGACCTTGCCAGTTACAACGCATTACAATTAGGCGATATTTCAAAAGTTTTACTGGGGGATATTTCTTCTTATAAAAATGACCGTAGACTGGTTTCATTTTTGGGTAGGGTTAATTACTCTTACAATAATCGTTACCTGTTAACCGCAAGTTTCAGACGCGATGGTTCAACGGTGTTCGGTATTAATAACAAATGGGGTAATTTCCCTTCGGCATCATTGGCATGGCGTATTGACCAGGAGGAGTTCATGAAACGTCAGAGCATCTTCAGCAGCCTTAAATTACGCGGTGGTTATGGTATTACTGGTAACCAGCAGGGTATTGGCCCGCAAAACTCTATTGCATTGGTAGGACAATCAGGGTCGGTATTTTTTGGTGGAACTACAATACCAAATTATGCGGCCACCCAAAATGCAAATCCAAATTTGAAATGGGAAACCCGTAAACAGGCAGATATTGGTTTAGACTTTTCAACGCTGAACGACAGACTTAACGGTACTATTGATGCTTTCACAGCCAATACCGATAATCTTTTGTTCAATTATACCGTACCGCTTGAGGGACCGTTTTTGACCACAAATATACTTGCAAATGTGGGCAGCTTACAAAACCGCGGGTTGGAGCTAACATTGAGTTATGTGGCTATTAAAAGCAAAAATGCGACACTAATACTTGCCGGTAACGGGACATTATTGCAAAATAAGGTATTAAGCCTCGGCGGTAACATAGACGGTTTTAACATACCTACAAATTATGTTGGCCTGGCGGACAACGCTTATCTGGTTATAGGGAAGCCAATAGGAACTTACCTTGTTTTACAACACCTCGGCAAAGATGCCAACAATGCTGAAACCGTGGTTGATCAAAATAAGGATGGCAAAATTGACCAGGGATCGCAAAGCCCGGATAGGATACAAGAGGGCCAGTCATTACCTAAATACACTTACGCCTTTACACCAAGCTTCACTTATAAAAACTTTGATGTATCAATGGTTTGGCGCGGTTCAGGCGGTAACAAAATCTACGATGCCATAAAGCAACAATTTAGTTTATTATCAAATTTGGGTAAATCAAATGTACTGCAAAGCGCCGTTCCGTTAGGAATCGCTTCCTCTCAATATGGCTCGGACTTGTGGTTAGAAGACGGGGCGTTTTTAAGATGGGAAAATCTTTCTTTTGGATACAAATTTAATTTACCCAATGTTAAATATATAAGCGCGTTGCGGGTATCCTTAACCGGACAAAACCTGGCGATAATTACAAAATATACTGGTTTGGATCCTGAGGTAAATTTGAGCGGTGGACCTGGAACAGGTACTGACTCGGGTATATATCCTCGTACCCGGACCTTTTCCGTTGGCTTAAACGTCATTTTAAAATAATTAAATCATGAAAAAAATATTAATTTATCTTTCCCTTGTTAGCCTTGCTGCACAGAGTTGTACGAAGGTTAATGAAAATGTGTACGACAAATACCCGGCCGCGCAGTTTTATGCGACAGCGACGGGTGCGAACGATGCTCTTGCCAATGTTTACAAAAAAATTACTGGCGACTGGGGCAGCAATTACGCCGGTCGTGACAATTGCTGGTATGACGTTAACAGCTTTTCAGCTGATGACCAGGTGATACCTCACCGTAATACGGGCGATTGGCAACTTGATTTTGCGCAACTGTATACCCGTACAGAATTACCAAGCTTAGGCATCATTAATAATACCTGGAATTGGGCGTATTCGGCAATTTACAGTGCAAACCTGGCTATAGCCGAACTTACCACAGCAAAGGCCGATCCTTCGAAAATTGCTGAAGCGAAGGTTGCGCGTGCCTGGTTGTATTATTTGTTAATTGATGATTTTGGTAACGTGCCTTTTTATACGGATAACAATACGGATATTTCTAAAATCCCGCAAAAGAAAAGATCGGACATTTATAATTTTATCGTAAGCGAACTGAAGGCAAATGTTGATCTGCTTTCTGAAACCCGGGGTGGCGCCTATTATGGGCGGTTTAATAAATGGGCCGGTTACATGGTATTGGCAAAGGTTTATTTAAATGCGCAAGTATATACCGGCACAGCAGATTGGACAGATGCTTTAACAGCTTGTAATAAAGTGGCATCGGGTGGCTTTACGTTACACCCCGGAGGGGCTAATGCCAGCAGCCCGTTGGGTTATCAGTATTATGAACTTTTCGGTGATGTTTGTCCTAATGATGAAACGATATTAGCCGAATCCCTGACAGAAAATGTAATAAGCGGAAATATTTACGCTATCAGGAGTTTAAATAGTCCTAATGGTACAGCGCTTATTGGCTTTGCCGGGTGGAATGGAACTATTATTCCCGGAGATTTCTATGATAAGTATGACCCCGCTGACATCCGTAGAAAACAATTCCTGGTTGGCCCGCAGGCAGGCGGTATCACTTATACCGAAACCGTAACATCACTTATTTCACCAGGCGCTGGCCCGAATGAAGGCATAAGGTGCGTAAAGTTTTTCCCGGTTAAACCTTCGGATGGCAGTGGTGAATCAAACGATTTCCCTATTTACAGATATGCCGATGTTTTGTTGATGCAGGCAGAATGCAACGTTCGTTTAGGTAATCCTGCTGCTGCTGCCCCGTTCCTTAACCAGGTTAGAGAAAGAGCAGGGTTAGCGGATATTGCTGTTCCAACGCTTCAGAACATTTATGATGAAAGAGGATTTGAGCTCAATGAGGAGGGCCACCGCAGACAGGATATGATAAGGTTCGGTTATTTTCTTTCACCGCATGGCGTAGCGCCGAATGCAGTTCCGGCCGGCGACGCGCATTTGCTGTTGTTTCCGATACCAACTGCTGCGCTTAACGCCAATACGACATTGGTTCAAAACCCGGGTTATTAAGCTTATTAAATTTATAAGATATGAAAAAAATTGTCAATTTTACATTCATAGCAATAGCCTGGTTGGCTGTTGCTTGTCATAAGGATGCTTTGGTCACCACTATGGCCCCTGTTTCCTTCAAATCAACGCTTAAAGCGTCAACAAGTAGCGTTGTACTTAGTGCCACTACTGATTCAACAGCAGTGGCAACACTTACGTGGCCTGCGGTAGTTTACCCGGTTACAGCCCATGTAACATACACCCTTATTGCTGACGTTCCAACTGATACAATAGGAGCCTCACCATGGGCAAACGCCAGCTCCATATTAGTTGGAAAGGATGTTTTAACAAAAACTTTTAAAGGCTCTGAGTTAAACGCGCTTGCCCTGAAATTAGGGGTAGCAGCGAATGGTACAGGTAACCTGGTGTTCAGGATTCAGGCTTATCAGGATCGTGCTACCTTTTCCAATGCTGTTACGGTTTCAGTAAGCCCGTGGAAAATTATTGTCGTATCTCATGGTTGGTCAGTATTATATGTTCCGGGCGATTATCAGGGTTGGAATCCTGCAGCAGCTCCAACTGTGGCTGCCGAAAAACCTGGTATTTACGAAGGCTTTATTAATATACCTGCAGGAGGTACAAACCACCTAAAATTTACAAATGCCCCTGACTGGACTCATCTTATTGAAGGCGATGCCGGCAATGGTCAACTTGTAATTAATTCCAATCCACCGGATATGGTGCTGCCAGGTGCTGGTTTTTATGAACTTGTTGTTAATACAACCGCATTAACCTGGACCGCTAAATTAACTACATGGGGCATTATTGGAGATGCAACCCCGGGCGGTTGGAATACTGACACCCAGTTGACCTATAACGCCACTACCGGGCTTTGGACGGTAACCGCCGATATGTTATCTACCGGGTCTTTTAAATTCAGGGCAAATAATGCCTGGAATATTGATTTTGGCATAGATGCAAACGGCCACTTAGCTTATGCAGACAATCCGGCTTATCCGTATAATGGCAGCCTTAATAATTTAACGGTGCCGACAAGTGGTAACTATACGATTACGTTAGACCTGCGTGATCCTAACAACTATAATTATACGCTCAAGAAAAATTAATTCTGTAAGGCAGTGCTTATGCTAGGGCACTGCCTTATTTTATTTACTGGTATTAAAAGTGTGATCTGCCATAAGATTGTTTTGTTTAAAACTTACTCTTTTTTCATACCTCTCCAATCAACGGCACACAAAGGTTTGCCAACACAAGCAGATTTTCTGTCATCCTATAATATGGATAAGAAGGCAGAAAGCCATTATCTAAATATTAATGAAATTTATTAAAATCTCAATTTTACTGGGGTTCATCTTTAACACGCATCTTATGGCGCAGTCGCCTATATTAACGGTTGGGAATCTGAAAACGGTTACTATTGGCCAACAGGAAATAACTTTCAAAACTACCGGTGCTTATGGAAAGGTGGAAGTTTACAGTCCCGCTATCATCCGGGTTCGGTTAGATAAAAAACCACTCGGTAAAGATTTTTCTTATGCTGTTGTTGGTGAGGTTCAAAAGACTCTCACCAAAATTACGCAGAATGATGATAATATAACGCTGATAACGGATTCTCTTAAAGTAATAATAAACAAAAAACCATTTCAGGTAAAATTTTATGGCGCTGACGGCCAATTAATTAACCAGGATGAGCCCGGACTAAGCACGTCCTGGGCCGGCGAATCTGTTACTACTTACAAAAAATTGCAACCTAATGAACATTTTATTGGTTTAGGTGAAAAAACAGGTGGGTTAGACAGAACCGGAAATGGATATACTAATTGGAATATGGACGTTTACGGTTATAGTATCACCCAGGATCCACTTTATTCCAGCATCCCGTTTTATATCGGTATTCATCATGGTTTAAACTATGGTATATTTCTGGATAACACATATCAAACAGATTTTAACTTTGGCGCCAGTAATAACCGATTTTCTTCATTTGGCGCCCGCGGCGGTGAAATGAATTATTATTTCATTTATCATAAGCGGCTGGCAGACATTATTGCATCCTACACATATCTTACCGGCCGTATGCCATTGCCGCCGCTATGGGCTTTGGGTTATCAACAAAATCGTTACAGCTATTATCCAGCATCCGAGGTAATGCGGATTGCTCATACTTTGCGTGAAAAACGTATCCCTGCCGATGGAATTACCTTGGATATCCATTATATGGATAAATACCAGCTATTCACCTGGAACAAAAGCCGTTTCCCAAACCCAGCGGCTATGAATGCCGAATTGAATAAGCTTGGGTTTAAAACAACAGTAATTGTTGATCCCGGTATAAAAATCGAAAAAGGTGCAGCGGCTTATGAAAGTGGGTTAAAAAATGATGTCTATATTAAATATCCAGACGGGCAGCCATATAGCGGCCAGGTATGGCCCGGCTGGTGTAATTTTACAGATTTTACAAGTGTAAAAGGGCGTAATTGGTGGCATAACCAAGTCAAATTCTTTGCGGAATCGGGGGTAAGTGGTATTTGGAATGACATGAACGAAATATCTACCTGGGGACAAAAAATGCCTGATAATGTTTTGTTTGACTATGATGGAAAACATGCTGATCATCTGCAGGCACACAATGTTTATGGTATGCAAATGGCACGCTCAAGCTATGAAGGGGCGTTACAGCAATTTAAGGAGCGTCCTTTTATTTTAAGCCGCTCAGGATATGCAGGTATACAACGCTACAGTGCGCTTTGGACAGGAGATAATCGTGCGGAGGAAGACCATATGTTGCAGGGCGTGCGCTTATTAACCAGTTTAGGATTAAGCGGCGTACCTTTCACCGCAATGGATGTGGGCGGATTTACCGGCAATCCAACAATTTCCTTATACACACGCTGGATGCAAATTGGTGCGTTTATTCCCTATTTCCGAAACCATACGAATTTTAATACCAAATCGGCCGAACCGTGGGCCTTTGGTGAGGATGCCTTGGATATTTCGAGAAGCTATATTAACTTACGTTACCAGCTTTTACCATACCTTTATTCAACTTTTTATGAGTCTACTCAGAATGGCATGCCAATTATGCGGTCGTTAGCGATCAGCTGCACTTTTGATCCTGAAATATTTAAATCTGATTATCAGAATCAATACGAGTTCGGTAACGCTTTTATGATTGCCCCCTTCGAAAGTAATAAGGAATATGGTAAAGTCTATTTTCCCGAAGGCACTTGGTATGATCTGTATAATGGAGATATAAAAACAGGAAAACAGGAAAAAATCATCCCATTAAGTATTAGTAAACTACCCGTGTATGTAAAGGGTGGAAGTATTATACCTATGCAGTCGCTCATTCAGTCAACTGCCGAACAACCTACGGATACACTTTTTATTCACATTTATAATGGACGCATAAAAAATGAGTTTATTTATTATGAAGACGACGGCAAAAGCTTTGCCTATCAAAAAGGAGATTTTTACAAGCGTGTAATTGTTTTTGACCCTGAAAAACAAACGATCACTTTTAACGCTGCTGAAGGAACGTATAAATCTCACTTTAAACACATCGAATTGATTTTACATGGGTTTAACCAGGTTACAGCCATGCAGTCGGGCAGCAATCAGCTTAAAATTCAAAATGGGAAATTTGAATTTATAAGCACTGCAACAAACACAGATCCGCAGGGAAGCGGCTTGCAGCCAGAGAGTAATAATATTAAATATACAGTCGTAAAAACGACAAACAATATAATTCAAATACATTATAACTAACGGAAGGAAGATCAGGTATGAAAACGAGAAGAATGAAAATGCAGCGGAGTAGTTTAATGCTATTTACAATACTGTCACTATTTGGTATGAGTTGCAGTAAAAAGCCCGCAGTTAATAATCCGATAACCACTACCACCACCACCACGGTAAATCCGGTACAGTTTGGAACCCCTTTTAGCGGTGTTCCGGCCAGTAAGGACATTGTAATGTATGAAGTAAATATCCGCACCTACTCACCTGCGACCTTTGCAACCGTACAAGCTCGTCTTGACTCTATCAAGGCCTTAGGGGTTAATGTAATATGGCTTATGCCCACTTATCCAATAGGAATATTGAAGGGGGTAGGGTCACCTTATTCTGTTAGGGATTATGAAGGCGTGAATACCGACTTTGGAACCTTAACCGATCTGCAAAACTTTGTTGCCCGGGCGCACACCCTCGGTATGTCGGTGATAATGGATTGGGAGGCTAACGATACATCCTGGGATAATGACTGGATAACATCACACCCAGATTGGTACCAACAGGACGCCAACGGCAATATAATTATTCCCAAGGGAACTAATTACACCGACGTGGCCGCACTGAATTTTAATAATATGGATATGCGTGCGGCCATGATAAAGGCGATGAAATACTGGATATTTACAGTCAATATAGATGGTTACCGCTGTGATTTTGCTGACAACGTTCCCGTTGATTTCTGGAAGCAATCACTGGATACCCTGAAGAATATTACCACCCATAAACTGATCCTTCTGGCCGAAGGCACTAATGGCAGCGAAATTACCGCCGGATTTCAACTAGGATATGCATTTGGCTATTACAGCACACTTAAAGGATTATTTGCAGGTACATCAAGTACAAGTGCATTATTCAGTACAAATACAAATGAAATAGCATCTTTGCCATCTCCCGGTATTAAATTAAGATACATAACCAATCACGACGATGCCTCGTCTGATGGGAGTACGCTTACAATTTATAAAAGCCAGCAGGGAGCGTTGGCGGCATTTGTTTTGGCCACTTATATGGGTGGCGTGCCACTGATATATGATAGTCAGGAAGTAGGCTATCCGGGCAGCATTAACTTTTTTAACAATGTACCGGTAAACTATAACTCTAACCCTGCTGTAATAGCGGCCTATAAACAAATACTTGCTTTCAGGGCAGCACACGAGGCGGTAAAAACCGGTGCATTAACCGCCTACAATGACGCAAATATCGTAGCATTTGAAAAAGTATCCGGCGCCGACGATATAGTGGTGCTGGTAAACAGTAAAAACAGCGCTGTTAATTACAGCGTTCCGGCAGCTTTACAGGGTATAACCTGTACCAATGGCTTAACCGGTGCAACGGTAACATTAAGCACCTCTCTTAGTTTACAACCTTATGATTATTTGATATTAAAGAGATAGTCGAACATTTTAAGTAACATTCGATCGCATTTGGTTGTACGGTATAAATAAAAAAAGGGCGAGAATGAATAATAATGAACATATAGGCCTTAATAAAAAATTTGGGTATACCGTAGCCACTGTTTTATTATTTATTACCGGTTGTCATTTACTTATATCGCATAAACAGGATATTACAATTGCGATAATAGCCATAGTACTGCTTGTTGTAACCCTGCTTAAACCCACATGGCTTACCCCGCTACGGATATTTTGGGATAAAATGGGACATGTGTTGGGAATTATTAATACCTTTTTATTATTGAGCTTGTTTTATTACCTGGTATTAACGCCGCTAGGGTTAATGATGCGTTTATTACGTAAGGATATATTAAAACTAAAGAGATCAACCAGCCAGATTACGTATTGGGAACCAACCCTGCAAACTGAGGACAGCAAAATGGAAAACCAGTTTTAATAAACAAAAATGAGTTTACTTATAGAATTTCTTCAATTTCTAAAACAGCGTAAACGTTATTGGCTTTGGCCCTTATGTATAATGCTGGTACTGCTGGCCGTGTTCTTAGTAGTGGCGCAGGGCTCGGCCCTGGCGCCTTTTATTTATTCCCTTTTTTAAAAAGGGGGATGTATATTTTAGGCATATCAGCTTATTATCACGACAGCGCGGCCTGTTTAATCAAAGATGGAAAAATACTTGCTGCCGTGCAGGAAGAGCGTTTTACCAGGATCAAAAACGATGCGGCCTTCCCGTCATCCAGCATTAACTATTGCCTTGAATACGCAGGTGTCGGTTTAACCCAGGTTGATTATATCGCTTATTACGAAAAGCCATTTTTGAAATTTGAGCGGCTATTGGAAACTTATGTGGCTTTTGCCCCAAAGGGGATTAGGTCATTTCTAAAAGCCATGCCGGGATGGTTAAAGTATAAAGTTTTTTTAAAACAGGAGTTGATCAAACGGCTAAAAGAAATGAATAGCAGTTGGCAATACAACGGCTCAAACCTGCTTTTTACGACACATCATCAGGCGCATGCAGCTTCAGCATTTTATCCGTCTCCATTTAATGAAGCAATCATTTTAACGCTTGATGGGGTTGGAGAATGGGAAACCGCTTCTGTTAGCATAGGAAATACCAATAAAATTGAAAAAATCAGCCATATTAACTTCCCTCACTCTCTCGGGCTGATTTATTCGGCATTTACCTATTACCTCGGTTTTAAAGTTAATAGCGATGAATATAAAGTAATGGGATTAGCCCCATACGGTAAACCGATATACACCGAACTGATATTTAAAGAACTGATCGATGTCAAAGCCGATGGCTCTTTCAGGCTTAACATGGACTATTTTGAGTTTGGCACTGGTTTAACCATGACGGCTAATAGCTTTAATAAACTTTTTAATAATCCGCCGCGTAAGCCCGGAAGCGATATTTTGGCTTTCCACATGGATATGGCTAGTTCCATACAACAAGTTACAGAACTGGTAATGTTGCGGATTACGGTTAGCCTGCGTGAGCGATACCTGTCAGATAATTTGTGCCTGGCCGGTGGTGTAGCATTAAATTGCGTAGCCAACGGAAGGGTGTTAAAACAATCGGGATTTAAAAATATATGGATCCAGCCCGCCTCTGGCGATGCAGGTGGAGCGTTGGGCGCAGCGCTTACTATCCATTATCAGTATCTTAAAAATGAACGGATAACTGATAACGAGGGTGATCAAATGCAAAATGCATTATTAGGACCCGCATATACATCAGCACAGATAAAACCCGTAATTGAACAGTATGGATTAGGATTCGAAGAATTATCGACAGACGAACTTTACCCATTTATTGCAACAGCAATAGCATCAGGAAAAGTAATAGGATATTTTAAAGGCCGAATGGAGTTTGGGCCGCGGGCCTTGGGTGCACGCAGTATTATTGCAGATCCGCGTAATCCGGCGATGCAATCAATATTGAATATGAAAATTAAGTTTAGGGAGTCGTTCAGGCCCTTTGCCCCTGCAGTTTTAGAGAAATATGCCACAGAATTTTTTGATATTGAAGTGCCCAGCCCGTATATGCTTTTGGTGGGTGAATTAAAACAGGAAAAACGTTCAAGTATTATTAATGATACGACAGAAGGCATTAACAAGTTTAAGCAGTCAGGATCAACGATACCGGCAGTTACGCATGTGGACTATTCAGCAAGGCTGCAAACGGTAAGTCAAAAACAGCACCCTGATTTTTATCAATTGATAAATGCGTTTTACAATTTAACCGGTTGCCCTATTGTGATTAACACTTCACTTAACCGCATGGACGAGCCTATTGTCTGTACGCCACACGATGCGATTAAATGTTTTATTAATACAGGGATCGACGTATTGATAATAGAAAATCTTGTTGTTCTAAAAAAACAGAAAAAGTATAATGAAAAATAAAAGAAAATCCGCTGTTCGCGCTTTACCCCATGGTAAAAAGATGCTTCTCTTCAAGGGGATGGCGGTTTTTACCCCATTCATATTATTGGGTTTTCTGGAGATTTTCCTTCGGATTTGTAACTACGGCAATAACACCGACTTGTTTATAAAATATCCGCTTGATGGCAGGTATATGGTTATGAATTATTATGCATCTGACAAATTTTTCCCCGACACAACAAATGCTACCAAAGGTAATCAGGAACTTTTCGCGATCAATAAATCTCCCAATACGTTCAGGATATTTGTTTTGGGCGAGTCTACCACCATAGGGTATCCTTTCCGCCCTAACGGATCATTTCACCGCTGGCTGCAATATAGGCTGATGCACATGTACCCGGATAAAAACTTTGAAGTGATCAACTTATCGCTAACGGCTGTAAACTCGTACACGGTCCTTGACTTTGGAAAACAATTACCCAAATACCAGCCTGATGCTGTGTTAATATATACTGGCCACAATGAATATTACGGAGCCTTGGGAATAGGCTCTACCACTTTTGTAGGAAGTAATCGTTTTTTGGTACGAACACTTATAAAATTGAGGGAATTTAAATCGGTACAACTATTTAGTAACTGTATACACAAATTGGCGGGTTTGTTTTCAGAAAAGCCAAAAGGCGACCCCAAATCCTTAATGGAGACCTTAGCAGCGCGACAGCATATCGTCTACCGGTCGGCAGATTATTGGGCAGGTGTTAAACAGTTTGATAACAACATAACTGAATTGTGTGGCATATTAAACGAAAAAAAAATACCCACCTTTTTAAGCACTGTTGTGAGTAATGAAAAGGATATGCCACCCTTTATTTCTGGTGGCAATGGTTTTGGATCGGCGGTATGGCATTATCATGCAGGGCAGCTTGCTTTACAAAAATTCAGCTATGATGCGGCAAAGCAAGAGTTTGATAAAGCAAGAGAATTAGACGAATTACGCTTTCGCGCACCTGACGCCATCAATACTGTCATAAAAAAAATAGCCGCCAAATTCCCTTTTGTCCACCTCGTCGATACTAAAAAAATATTTGAACAGGCTTCACCTCACGGTATAGTTGGACACGAAACAATTATGGAACACGTGCATCCGAATTTATTCGGTTATGCGCTAATGTCCGAAGCGTTTTACCAGGCAATCAAAAATCAGCAGTTAATCAAAGGAATCCCCGACAGGGAAATATCATTTGGTGTACTACGAAGCGAAATGCCCATCACTAAAATGGATTCATTAATGGGCGTTTATCAAATAATGATGTTAAAAACCGGCTGGCCCTTTAACCAGCCCATTTCAAAACAATTTAAAGTTGACTATAGCCTTGACGGTACCCTGGCGGTAAAGGTAGCATTGGGCCATACTGGGTGGGATAATGCTATGGGCCAATTGTTCAGATATGATAAAAAGACAGGTGATGACCATGCCGCATTAAAAATTGCTGAGGCTATGGTGCTGCAGTATCCATATAAGGAGGATTTTTATGCTCTTGCCGGCAATTTGAATAATGTTTTAAAAAATTATAGCGATGCTGCATTTTATTATAAAAAACTGTTTATGATTAATAAAGACCCATATCTTGCTAAGGCTGTATTTTACCTATATCTGAAGGCAAATGAGCCGAGTCATGCACTACGCTCTATTCAATATCTGTCACCGGCAATACAGAAAAGAACCAGGGCGATATTGACGGAAATCATAAATGACAAAGCACTTTTGAAAAATGACCAGGGTAGCAAGCAATTAAGTCAGCGTATCTCTGCTAATTACAAGCAGTTGGGTACAGCGGACACAACGTTTAAATACTAAAATACAGGAAACACGTGACAAGATTTCTGTCATAAGTATAAGCGTTGTTCACTATGTAAAATCCGGCCAGCTTCTGGCTAATTCCGTACAGGACGTACAGATTGATAAAACTCTATAATGCAAATATAATAATCGGTAGAAAGTGTGAGCCGTCCGAACCAACGCAGCAAAGCGAAGTTGGTGCGAGCTGTCAACTGCTCTAAACAAAAAAAGCCTTCAGCTTTTCGCTTTAGGCCTTCTCCTTAAAAGGTAGCAGGAGTCCCGCACGTGCGGGAAACCTACGTCCGTCCGCTGACTAGCCGACGGATATGAGCCATGAGCTACAAATTACTGAAGCTGGAGGCGTCAATAATGGTTTGATACACTACTAATTAGTCTTTTAGCCGATTTGTCCAGGTAATTTTTTCTAATTCATTGACCAAATCCATATTGTCATCAAAATTAAAAAGACCTTTGCGACAAATTATGTAAAGTTTATCAGACATCAACTCCATTTTAAGAAGATGGTTCTCAGAATCCTTATCAAACGCAATTTTATAAACCCCGGAAAATAATTGATTTTTAGTGTTGATTGTCAATCGAAAAGGAATAGTATCGTTTTTAAAATTAGAACGAGCCAAAGTAATTTCGCCTGTATTATCAAAGCTACCAGTAATGATCGTGCCACAATTATTGCGCGCCGCAGGAAAATGCGAGGTCTTATTAAAATGAAAAAATAACGAGTTGTCACCAAGACAGGTTCTTATGTTGTAGTTTTTGAAGTAAATAGTATCAATTGTCCACCATCCCTCTATTGCAGAACTCACCTTGTAACTTTTAGTGCAAGAATTAAATAAGGCGAGCGTCACTATCGATAAAATGATTTTTTTCATCTTTTATTTTAATAATTGACGTTTTGTCACTATTCTTCTTGTCAGAAGCTTAAAACTTCGGGCGTATATGACGGTTGTTTTCAACTATCGAATATAAGCAAAAAGCTCAGCTGTCTGAAGTTATAACTTCGGACGAATATGTCCGTAGTCCCAGACCACCCCGAAAACAAAAAAAGCCTTAAATCTTTCGACTTAAGGCTTTCATTTTAAAAAGGTAGCGGGAGCAGGACTCGAACCTACGACCTTCGGGTTATGAGCCCGACGAGCTACCAACTGCTCCATCCCGCACTCTATTTTTTGATTACACCGATTTTTTTAATCGATTACACCGATTTTAATCAGTGTAATCTTTTCCCAATCGGTGAAATCCATGTTTTTTATTGGGACTGCAAAGATATAATTCGTTTCTTTGCACTCCAAATTATATTTTATTTATTTTTATGAGCCACCGGGCCGGTTTTGTGAGTATTATTGGTAAGCCCAATGCAGGTAAATCAACCCTGATGAATGCCCTGGTAGGCGAAAAGATGTCCATCATCACGCCTAAGGCGCAAACCACTCGTCACCGCATCCTGGGCATTGTAAACACCGAAGATTACCAGATCATTTTTTCGGATACCCCCGGCATTATCAAGCCGCATTACGCCCTGCACGAGAGTATGATGCACCAGGTGGACGGCTCGATCGAGGACGCCGACCTGATATTGTTGGTGACCGACATCTACGAGGAATACGACGAGGCCGACGTGCTGAAAAAGCTGGAGGGCTCATCAGCGCCGCTGGCGGTGCTGATCAATAAGATCGATCAGTCGGACGAGGAAGCCGTTAAGAAAAAGGTGGAGTACTGGCAGGAGAAACTAAACCCCAAAGCGGTTTTTGCCATATCGGCCCTGCACGAGCATAATATAAAGGCGGTGATGGACTTTGTGATCGACCATTTGCCCGAGCACCCGGCCTATTACGAAAAGGACGCGCTGACCGACCGCAACGACCGGTTCTTTGCCTCCGAAATGATACGGGCGCAGGTTTTTAAACAATATAAAAAGGAGATCCCTTATAGCACCGAGGTGATTGTAACCGCCTTTGTTGAAGGCGAAAAATTATACCGCATCAGCGCCGAGATCATTGTGGAACGGGATTCGCAGAAAAACATCATTATCGGCAAAAACGGCGAGATGCTGAAAATTGTCGGTACCTATGCCCGCCGGGATATGGAAGAATTCTTTCAGCGCAAAATTTTCCTGGAAACGTTTGTAAAAGTGATCCCCGATTGGCGCAGCAAAAAAAATTACCTGAAGAAATTTGGGTACGAATAGCAAGACGTGAGATATGAGATTTGAGATAGGAAAATCACTCAAACCCATCAAATATTTCGCATTAAATTAAATAAGAAATATGATATGGTAACGCGGATAATTTATCTCACGTCTCAAATCTCATATCTCACATCTAAAAAACCATGAGTAACATAGTAGCCATAGTGGGCAGGCCCAACGTAGGCAAATCGACATTATATAATCGTTTAACCGAAACCCGCAAAGCAATTGTAGATGACGTAAGCGGCGTGACCCGCGACAGGCATTACGGCGTCTCGGAATGGATCGGCCGGCAGTTTACGGTGATCGACACAGGCGGGTATGTAGCCAACTCCGAAGATATTTTTGAGGCCGCCATACGCGAGCAGGTGATCATCGCCATCGAGGAAGCTACCGTCATTTTATTTATGGTCGACGTAACCACCGGCATCACGGACCTGGACGACGATATTGCGTCGCTGCTGCGGAAAGGTAAAAAGCCTGTTTTTGTGGTGGTGAATAAGATGGACAATACCTCGCTATTGGCCGACTCTATGGTATTTTACAGCCTGGGTCTTGGCGAGTTATATAATATCTCATCCATGACCGGCTCCGGGACAGGTGAATTGCTCGACGAGGTAGTTAAGCACTTTGATGATGAGCCGCTGGAGGAGAACACCTTACCTAAATATGCCATTGTCGGCCGTCCGAATGTGGGCAAGTCGTCCATTATCAATTCACTGATAGGGAAGGAGCGCAATATCGTAACGCCGATAGCCGGCACTACCCGCGATTCCATTCATATACACTACAACCAGTACGGCCATAATTTTATGCTGATCGATACGGCCGGCCTGCGAAAAAAGACCAAGGTTAAGGAGAACATCGAATTTTATTCGGTGATGCGTACCATAAAGGCATTGGAGGAAGCGGATGTAGTGATCCTGATGATCGATGCCGTTGAAGGCATTGAATCGCAGGACATCAATATATTCCACCTGGCCGAGAAGAATAAAAAAGGTGTAATGATCGTGGTTAACAAATGGGACCTCATCGAAAAGAACAACAAAACCATCAAAGTTTTTGAAGAGCAGATACGCGATAAGATAGCACCGTTTACCGATGTGCCTATCGTGTTTACATCCGTAACCGAAAAGCAGCGGGTTTTAAAAGTGATCGATACCGCCAATGCTGTTTACCAGAACCGGTCGAGGAAGGTGCCGACCTCAAAATTAAACGAGGTGCTGCTGCCTATCATTGAGCATTACCCGCCGCCATCGATCAAAGGTAAATATGTAAAGATCAAATACATTACCCAGATCGCCGGCACATCCCCCATGTTTGCCTTCTTTTGCAACCTGCCGCAATACGTAAAGGAACCTTACTATCGGTTTATTGAAAATAAGATCAGGGAAAACTTTGAATTCTCGGGTGCGCCTATACAAGTGTGGTTCAGGCAGAAATAGGTTTAATTTGAAGATTTGAAAATGTGTCAATTTGAAAATAAATACTCATGAGCCCATTTTCAAATATTCAAATAAATCAATTTTCAAATCAATTCACCGCTTCCACCGCTTTCTTAAAAGTAGGGTCATCACTGTTTACCGTTTCAAAATAAGCGTTATCGCCCCATTTGAAACGTGCGGCAAAGGCTTTTAAAGCCGTTTTTATGGTTTGCCGTGAGGCCAGCAACTCGCGCGAATCCATTTCTTTTATGGTGTTTGAAGCATAGGTAATAAACCGGTCAAACTCATTATCATTTACGGTATAATGCTTTACAAAGTCGTCCGCCGAAGCATATTTAGCCAAAACAGGCTGAAGCTTATCGATGGTATAGGCGGTAAATAATTGCTGGCCCGTCAGTTCCTCCACCAGCTCAGTGTTTTCGCTGGTATCGGCAGGTACAAACACATCAGGCATAATGCCGCCGCCGCTGAATACTTTACGGCCTTTTACGGTCCGATAGGGGGAAGGCTTAAGGAAAATACTGTCGCTTAAATTCCGCTCCTCCGAAAAGAATTCGCCTTTGCGCATCCGCTGCGCTATTTCGTTGTGATAATCTTTCAATCCGTTTTTATACGACTTTTGGATCGATCTGCCCGAGGGCGTATAATACCGCGCTATCGTTAAATTCACCGCAGAACCATCGGCAAAAGGAAATTGCTGTTGCACCAGGCCTTTTCCAAACGAGCGCCGCCCCACAATCACAGCCCGGTCAAGGTCCTGCAAAGCGCCGGCCAGTATCTCGCTTGCCGATGCAGAGTATTCATCGATCATAACGGCAAGTTCACCTTCTTTAAAAACACCCGAGTCGGTCGAAAAATAATCCCTGCGCTCTTCATGAAGCCCTTTTGTGTAAACGATCAGGTGGTCTTTCGGCAAAAATTCATTGGCGAGAGCCGTAGCGGCATTTAAATACCCGCCGCCGTTTTCCCTCACGTCCAGCACCAGCTTTTTTAAGCCCTTTGCTTTTAGCCGGGCCAGCGCCTCCCTGAAGTCGGCATCGGTGGTTAGGGCGAATTTACTTATCTTGATATAGCCAACTCCCGGCGAAACCATATAATCGGCGTCCAGGCTGCTCAGGTTTACATAGCTGCGCTTCAGGATGTAAGGTTTTAATATCGTGTTATTTTGACTGTATACCCCAAGCGATATCCCGGTGTCCTTGTCTCCCCTCAGCGTATTGTTCACGCGCGTATCGGTAAGATTGGTGCCCGAAAACTTTTTACCGTTAACATTAATAATGCGGTCGCCTGCGGCCAACCCCGCTTTTTCTGCCGGGCCGCCGGGATATACCTGCGTTATAAAAAGGGTATCGCGAAGCAGCTGGTAAGTTAAGCCTACGCCGTTAAAGCCGCCCTCCAGGCGTTCATTGATGGTTTGAGCCTGCTTTGGCGGCAAATAAACCGAGTGGGGGTCAAGATTTTGCAGCAGGTTGTTAACTGCGATACCTTCTATGCTGTCCTCGTTTACCGAATCGACATAGTTGTGTTTTACCAGTGTTAAAACCTTCGAGATCTTGTTGTTTCCGGATAACGACAACCCCATGCTTCGGCCGGTGAAGTTATCGCTGATAAGCAAGCCGATAGCTACGCCAAGCAATAGCAGGATCAACGATCTGAAAATTATGCCGGTAACCTTTTTCATAGGGGTTTTATAGCACAAATCTACTCATTTGTTTATACAGAAAAAGGGGTAAATCACCCTGATTTGAAATTTATTTGTCACATTTTGATCGGGCGTCGGTTACCGGATAATCAACATTTTTATCGAATTTTGCAGAAAATTGTTAACGGCGCGATGGAAACTACAACCGAACAGGATTCATATTACGACGATTTAGAAAAGATGTCCGTCGCCGAGATTCTGCGGCACATCAGTAAATTGGACCACTCCGTTCCCGGCGCAGTTGAACAGGCGCTGCCGCAAATTGAAGCGCTGGCAACCATTACCGCGAAAAAAATGAAGGCCGGCGGCAGGCTGTTTTATATTGGTGCAGGCACCAGCGGTCGTTTAGGCATCGTTGATGCATCCGAATGCCCGCCTACGTTCGGGGTTCCGTTTGATCGGGTGGTGGGGATCATTGCGGGCGGTGACGGTGCTATCCGCAAAGCAGTAGAGTTCGCCGAGGACGATGCGAAGCAGGCATGGAAGGATCTGTCAGAATTTAATATTAACGATAAGGATGTGCTGGTAGGTATTGCCGCATCGGGCACAACGCCATATGTAATTGGCGGATTAAAAGCGGCCAATGAGCATAAAATTGTGACGGGCTGCATTGTTTGCAACAGCGGGAGCCCTGCGGCTGCCGAGGCGAAGTTTCCCGTCGAGGTGATAACCGGGCCTGAATTTTTGACAGGCTCAACCCGCATGAAGGCAGGCACGGCGCAAAAATTGGTCTTAAATATGTTAAGTACCAGCGTTATGATTCAAACCGGAAGGGTAAAAGGCAATAAGATGGTGGATATGCAATTAACTAATAATAAGCTGGTTAACCGCGGAACACGCATGGTAATGAACGAAACAGGGCTCGACCAGGATACCGCGGCCGGCCTGCTTGAAAAATTCGGAAGCGTACGGAAAGCGGTGGAAGCACATACATTGGCAAAATAATTGAACAACAAAAAAGTCTCTCCGCCAGCTGGCGGAGGAGACCCGATAGCTATCGGGTTAGAGGAGACTATATGCACGAGATAGAACCATATTACAAATGGCGTGATGATTACGTTGCATCGGAAGATGAATTTTCACCGTTTTATGCAACGCAATACAACGAGTTTGAATTTGACAAACAAATTTATAATTACCTGTTGCATCCCCAGTGGGACTCATTCGGATCGAATACCTTATACATGAAGGTGTTGTTTGCCGACTATGAACGCTCGTATGCCATTATAGAATTTATAGGTGAATGGAACGATGCTATCAATAATGATATCATGCTGATGAAGCGCGAGATCCTGGAGCTAATGATGGATAACGGGATCAAACATTTTATTTTGATAGGCGAAAACGTGCTGAATTTTCATTCGTCCGACGATTGCTATTACGAAGAGTGGTTCCAGGACGTGGAGGATGGATGGATAGCCGGAATCAATTTCCGCGACCATGTGATCGAGGAGTTTAAACGGAACAACATCGATTATTACATCAACTTCGGCGGCGTCCTTGACGATCTCAGCTGGCGCGGATTAAAGCCGCTGCAGGTGTTTAAAAAAGTGGAGGAACAACTCATCAGAAGACTGAATTAGCCGTCCCCGGCGATGATATATCTGCATAACGTAAAAAATCTCACGTCTCATATCTCAAATCTCACATCTATCGTTAAATTTGTATAATAAATCTTAAACAAAAAATGGAAAATAATAATCCCGACTACGTTTATCAAAACGTAGTACAATTAAATGATGCCGATGCATCGCGCAGATATTTAGCAAATGTATTTCTGTGGATGTTTGGTGCATTGGCTATTTCGGCAATTTTTGCTTATGAATTTTACGCCACCCCAAGCCTTTTAGCACTAATAGTTGCGCCAGGTATAAACGGCGGATTGGCGCTCACCGGTTTAGGTTACGTTGCGATGTTTTCGCCACTTGCCTTTTCGTTGGTTATGAGCTTTGGTTTTAACCGTATTTCATATCCCGTACTATTGGCTCTATTCCTTATCTACGCGGTGGCTATAGGTGTCAGCTTTAGTATTTTGGGCCTTGTTTACACAGCTGGGTCTATCTTTGGTGTATTTATTAGCTCGGCGGTTGTATTTGGAATCATGGCGATTGCCGGCTATACAACCCGCATGGATCTGAGCAAGTTCGGCTCCATATTGATGATGATTTTTTTCGGCGCTTTGGCAGTGTATTTTATTAATTTCTTTTTAGGCAGCGCTCAGCTTGATTATATCATCAGCTTTGTATTTGTGGCGCTTATGATTGGTCTTACCGCCTATTACATCCAAATGTTAAAACGCATTGGCGCAGGTATCGAGTATGGAACTCAGGAGTCAAAAAAACTGATAATAATAGGCGCATTTGTGCTGTACACCACCTTTATCAATTTATTTATTTCAATGCTCCGCATTTTCGGCAGCAGGAGGTAGACTAACGACATTATTTTAAAGCCGCCTGCTAATCCCGGGCGGCTTTTTTTATGATATAGATCTGAGCCCTGATTCTTGGCTCTTGGTTCTAAACACTCTTGTATATTATAACTTAATTGCGCATCTTTGCATCGCTTATAGAGAAAGACGGAGGGATTAGACCCTGCGAAGTCTTGGCAACCTGTGCTTACAAGGTGCTACATTCTACTTGACAGGCAACTGCCTTCAGGAAAGATAAGCGAAAGTCTCTAATACCCGACTTTTCGATATAAGCCATTAGGATTACACCGATTGAACTATGATTACACCGATTTATATGAATCAGTGAAATCACCCGGTAATCGGTGAAATCATCAATAATCGGTGAAATCATAAAATGAATATTAAAAACGAACTACAAAAACGCATCCTGGTAATTGACGGGGCTATGGGCACCATGATCCAGCGCTACCAGCTAACTGAAGAAGATTTTCGCGGGGAGCGTTTTCGTGACCATGCTTCTGACCTCAAGGGTAACAACGACCTGCTTAACATCACACGACCCGATGTGATAAAGGCTATCCATGCCGAATACCTGGATGCGGGCGCTGATATTATAGAAACCAACACATTCAGTACCCAGCGCATATCGCTTGCCGATTATCACCTGGAACACCTTGCGTACGAACTAAGCTACGAGGGCGCGCGCATTGCCCGGGAAGTGGCCGGCGAGTACAATAAAAAAACACCCGAAAAGCCCCGTTTTGTTGCAGGCGCGATAGGCCCTACCAACAGGACGGCTTCGCTCTCGCCCGATGTTAATGACCCCGGCTATCGTGCTGTTACCTTCGACGACCTTGCCGAAGCATATTACGACCAGGTTCGTGGCCTCGTGGATGGCGGCGCCGACTTGTTGTTGATCGAGACAATATTCGACACGCTTAACGCGAAGGCAGCCTTATTTGCGATAAAGCGCTATGAAAACGAATTGTTAGATTCTCCCCCTACCGGGGGGAGACACAGAGGGGGGCTGCCTGTTATGATATCAGGTACGATCACCGATGCTTCAGGACGCACCTTATCGGGACAAACAGTCGAGGCTTTCTGGAATTCGGTGAGTCATGGCAATTTATTGTCGGTAGGCTTGAATTGCGCTTTGGGCGCGAAAGAGATGCGCCCGCACCTGGAGGAACTGTCCGAAAAAGCGAACGTATTTATTTCCGCTTATCCGAATGCCGGCTTGCCGAACGAATTCGGTCAGTACGACGAAACAGCGCACGAAACGGCGCACCAGGTGGATGAATTTATGAAGGCTGGCCTGGTCAATATAGTGGGGGGGTGCTGCGGCACCACGCCCGAGCACATCCGTTGCATCGCCGAGAAGGCTGCAAAATATCCGCCGCGTGCTATACCGGCTATTAAACCCTATTTGCGTTTAAGTGGCCTGGAAGCGGTTACGCTTACGCCCGAAACAAACTTTGTAAACATCGGCGAACGTACCAACATAACAGGCTCTCCAAAGTTTTCGAAACTGATTTTGGCCGAAGATTATGAGGCAGCGCTATCCGTTGCCCTGCAGCAGGTTGAAGGCGGTGCACAGGTGATCGATATCAACATGGACGAGGGCATGATCGATTCCGAAGCGGTAATGGTTAAATTCCTTAACCTGGTGGCGTCCGAACCGGATATCGCCAAATTACCCATTATGATCGATTCGTCAAAGTGGACCGTTATTGAATCGGGCTTAAAATGCCTGCAGGGAAAGGGTATAGTAAACTCCATCTCGTTAAAAGAAGGCGAAGAAAAATTCAAAGAGCAGGCGCGAAAAATATTAAGCTACGGAGCAGCCACGGTTGTAATGGCGTTTGACGAAACCGGCCAGGCCGATTCGCTTGCCCGCCGTAAGGAGATATGCCAGCGTTCATACGATATATTGGTTAACGAGGTAGGTTTCCCGCCGCAGGATATTATTTTCGACCCAAACATTTTAACGGTGGCTACGGGGCTCGAAGAGCATAACAATTACGCGGTTGATTTTATCGGGGCTACCCGCTGGATCAAGCAAAACCTTCCGTTTGCCAAAGTAAGCGGCGGGGTGAGTAATATCTCGTTTTCGTTCCGCGGCAACAACGTCGTGCGCGAGGCAATGCATTCTGCATTTTTATATCATGCTATTAAAGCCGGACTTGATATGGGAATTGTAAATGCCGGTATGCTTGAGGTTTATGAAGAAATTCCAAAGAGCTTATTAGAACTGGTTGAAGACGTTTTGCTTAACCGCCGCGAAGATGCTACGGAGCGCCTGGTTGAGTTTGCCGATACGATAAAAAGTAAAGGCAAGGAAGTTGTGCGGGACGAAGAATGGCGCAAGGCCCCCGTCAACGAACGTTTATCCCACGCGCTGGTGAAGGGTATTATCGAATACCTGGACGATGACGTGGAAGAGGCCCGTTTGGCTCATGCCAAGCCGCTCGAGGTGATCGAGGGCCCGTTAATGGACGGCATGAATGTAGTAGGCGACTTATTTGGCTCGGGCAAGATGTTTTTACCACAGGTAGTCAAATCAGCGCGGGTAATGAAAAAAGCGGTTGCTTATTTACTGCCCTTTATTGAAAAAGAAAAGCAGCGGGTGATCGACGCCGGGGAGGATTCCAGCGGGAGCAGGGCTAATGCGGGCAAAGTTTTAATGGCTACGGTAAAAGGCGATGTGCATGATATTGGGAAGAATATTGTGGGTGTGGTTTTGGCTTGCAATAACTTTGAGGTGATCGATCTGGGCGTGATGGTCCCTGCGCAACGTATTATTGAAGAAGCAAAAAAACATAACGTCGACATCATTGGCTTGAGCGGCTTAATTACTCCCTCGCTGGATGAAATGGTACATTTTGCCAAAGAAATGGAGCGTGAGGGCTTTACCATTCCGTTGATTATTGGAGGCGCAACAACTTCGCGTATCCATGCAGCGGTAAAAGTCGACCCGCATTACTCGGGGCCGGTTATTCACGTATTGGATGCGTCGCGCAGCGTTACCGTTTGCAGCAGTTTGATGAACAGGGAACAACGCGAACCTTATGCCAAAGGGATCAGGGAGGAATACGTAAAGGCCCGCGAGGCGCATTTAAATAAACGTAATGATAAACGCTTCGTTAACATCCAGGATGCCCGAAGTGGCAGATACCAGATCAATTTAAACGGTTCTATCGCGCCAAAGCCAACCTTTTTCGGCACAAAAGTATTCGAAGCATTTCCTTTAGAGGAATTGGTTCCATATATCGACTGGACGCCATTTTTCCACACCTGGGAGCTGCGTGGCAGTTATCCAAAAATATTTGATGATAAATATGTTGGTGTAGAGGCCAAAAAATTGTACGACGATGCACGGGCCTTGTTAAAGAAAATTGTTGATCAAAAGCTGTTGAAAGCAAACGGAGTTATCGGTTTCTGGCCGGCTAACAGCGTTGGCGACGATATCGAAATATATACAGACGATACCCGTAAAACAGTATTGAGCCGCATACATACATTGCGCCAGCAAGCCGAAAAAGTAAAAGGTGAGCCTTATTACGCGTTATCGGATTTTATCGCGCCAAAAGAGACAGGCATCGCCGATTATTGGGGTGGTTTTGCCGTTACAACCGGTATAGGATGCGACGAGTTGGTGGCAGAATTTGAACGTGATCACGACGATTATAATAGCATTATGGCCAAGGCCCTGGCTGACCGTTTAGCAGAAGCATTCGCCGAAAAAATGCATGAGCTGGTACGGAAGGAATATTGGGGGTATGCAGGGGCGGAACACCTGAACGCCGACGAGTTGATTAAGGAAGAATACCAGGGTATCCGACCGGCCCCGGGTTACCCCGCTTGTCCCGACCATACCGAAAAAACAACGCTGTTTAAACTGCTGAATGCCGAAGAAAATGCAAAGTTGCACCTGACTGAAAGCCTGGCAATGACCCCGGCGGCCTCGGTTAGCGGGTTTTACTTCGCTCACCCCCAGGCGCGTTATTTTGGCTTGGGCAAAATTGGGAAAGACCAGGTAGAGGATTATGCCGTCAGAAAAAATATGGATATTGACACCGTTGAACGCTGGCTGGGGCCGAATCTGGCTTATTAAATACTGCCACTGCCACTATAACCAAAATGAAGATAACCGATCACATACAAAACGCAAAGGGCAAAACACTCTTTTCATTTGAGCTGTTACCCCCGGTAAAAGGGCAAAGCATACAGGGTATTTACGACGCAATAGACCCTTTGATGGAGTTTAAGCCGCCGTTTATTGACGTAACTTATCATAGAGAAGATTACATCTATAAACAGCACGATAGCGGCCTGCTCGAGAAGGTAGCGTACCGCAAACGCCCCGGAACAGTGGCGATTTGTGCTGCCATCATGAACCGCTACAAGGTGGATGCCGTGCCGCACCTGATTTGTGGCGGTTTTACGTGTGAAGAAACTGAGAATGCCCTGATCGACCTGCAATTCCTCGGTATCGATAATGTACTGGTTTTGCGCGGCGACGCGCGGCACGCCGATTCCTCTTTTATCCCAACTCCCGGCGGCCATGCTTATGCCACAGACCTGTTAAAGCAGGTAGTCGACATGAATAAAGGCAAATATTTGTATGAGGATCATGAAGTGGTTAATGCCGATTTCTGTATCGGCGTAGCCGGCTATCCCGAAAAACATTTCGAGGCGCCGAATTTGAAAACAGACTTTAAATACCTGAAGCAAAAAATCGATATGGGCGCTAATTTTATTGTGACCCAGATGTTTTTCGATAATAAAAAATACTGCGACTTTGTAAAACAATGCCGCGACAACGGTATTAATGTACCGATCATACCCGGTTTAAAACCGATAACATCTTCTAAACAACTGATCAACCTGCCCAAAATATTCCATATCGATATACCTGAAGACCTGAGCGATGCAGTTCATGCATGCAAGTCAGAAAAGGAAGTAAAAGAACTGGGTATCGATTGGATGATCAATCAATGTAAGGAACTGATATCGTTTGGTGTACCGGTGCTGCATTTTTATACCATGAGTAATCCCGGCCCAACCAAAAAGATTGCTGAAGCGATATTTTAGGTCACAAACCCTTATCTGTCTCACAGACAAACCTGTTGTCTGTGTCTCCAGGAGACTATATACGTATTAGACCACGAGGAATTAAATATTTTTTACAATAAGGACAATTCCACATGCTATGAACCCGAGGCCGCCCATTAACATCCTAAAATGACCGCCCAAAGAATCGGGTTTTCTGTTCCATAAATATTTAGCTTGAACTATAGTAAGCCATGCACCAACGGCAATCAGTCCTATTCCTAAAAGTATGTTCATTTGCTTTTCGACTTTGGCTTAACCTTTTTGTCTTTCTTTCCAGTAGCACCTTTGCTAACGCTGGCCTTCATTATTGAATGAAAGATGTTAGATGCCTCTTTGGGATTTTTTCGTCTGCCATGATTATCAAAGATAATATTTTAAAAAGTATGGAATATTAATTTATTGATTTAGCTATTTCAATAACAAAACAGTAAAGCCCGGTTTTCACCAGGCTTTGACTTAAGACTTCCGACTCAAGACTTTGGACTCAATCTACCATATCTTAATCCTGTTCTCCGGCTTTTTATACATTTTATCACCCGGCTTCACATTAAACGCGGCATACCATGCATCTATGTTGGTGATCGGCGCATTGGTGCGATACTGCTCAGGCGAATGCGGATCAGTTAAAATACGCTGTGCTGCCGATTCGGGCCGCTGGCTGCTGCGCCAAACCTGTGCCCACGAAAGGAAGAAACGCTGATCAGGCGTAAAGCCATCGATCTTTGTATTTGAGTGCCCTTCTTTGGTTTTCTTGAATGCCTCGTAGGCGATGTTCAAGCCGCCAAGGTCCGCCAGGTTCTCGCCCAGAGTTAATTTCCCATTTACATGGATCGTGTCTAATACTGTGAAGCCATTATACTGGTCTACAACCATATCGGCACGTTCCTTAAACTTATCGGCGTCCGATTTCGACCACCAGTTATGCAATGAGCCATCGGCGTCAAATTGCCGTCCCTGGTCGTCAAAGCCATGGGTCATTTCATGGCCGATCACTGCGGCGATGCCGCCGTAATTTACGGCATCATCTGCATGAAAATCAAAGAATGGGAACTGGAGTATACCGGCCGGAAAGGTGATCTCGTTATTGGTCGGGCTATAGTTGGCATTCACAGTCGGTGGGGTCATATTGAAACGTTTTTTATCAACAGGCTTTCCCAACTGGTCTACGTTAAAATTATAATGCCATTGCTCGATGCGTTTCAGGTTGCCGAAATAATCGTGGCGGTCAATCACCAGTCCGGTGTAGGTTTCCCACTTATCAGGGTAACCGATTTTTACACTAAATGCAGCCAGTTTTTTAAGGGCGTGTTCTTTAGTTTCGGGACTCATCCAGTCAAGGCGTTTGATCCGGTCGCCTAAAACCTGCTTCATGTTATTTACCAGGTTTATCATGTAAACTTTGGCGGCTGGTGGGAAATATTTTTCAACATACAACTGCCCTAACAACTCGCCCATGCTGCGATCGATAAACGACGACATCCGCTCATTACGCGGTGTTTCCACTTTCTGCCCGCTCAATGCGCTGCTAAATGCAAACGAGGCTTTAACAAACGGCGAGCTTAGCGCAGATGCCGATCCTTTCAGGATATTCCATTCAAGGTAAACTTTCCACTCGTCCACAGGCACCGAAGCGAGCATGCCGTCTGCTGTCTTAAAAAACTCGGGTTGCGCAACAAGTACACTGTCCAAACTATTGATCTTGAGTTTGGGTAAAATTTGGCTCCACCTTAAATGCGGCGTAGTTTCCTCGAAGCCTTTAACCGAAAATTTGTTGTAGCTCTTATTCGGATCGCGCATTTCCGTTCTGCTGCGCTGTGCTTTAGCCAATGCCGATTCGATATTAAAAATAGCCGATGCATTCTTTTGTGCAACCTCTTCGCTTGTACCTGTTAAAGTAAACAAGGTAGTAATATACTTTTTGTATGCAGCTTGTATTCGCTGGCTGCGCGCATCGCTTTTTAAATAATAATCACGATCGGGCAATGATGTACCACCCTGGTTGAAACCCACGATATACCGGGTTGGATGTTTTGAATCCTGTCTTACGCCTACGCCAAACAGAGGATCGGCAATGGCATGAGCGCGCTCAAAGGTCATCTCGTTGATCACGCCGTCCAGGCTGTTGATTTGCCTTACCCGCGCCAGGTCGGCTTTGATCGGGTCGTAGCCGCGTTTTTCAATAGCCAGGGTGTCCATGCCGCTGGCGTACATATCGCCAACGCGCTGCTTCAAACTTCCTTTTGGCTGGCCCGGGGTTTTGCTTGCGTCTTTTAAGATCATAAGCAAACGGTCGGTGTTTTCCTGGGCTAAAATACCAAAGCTGCCCCAGCGTGTTTGCTTGTCGGGGATGGGATGGCTTTTTATCCAGGTTCCGTTCGCGTACTCAAAAAAGTTGTCGCCCGGTTTTACAGACAGATCCATATTTGCAGGATCTATAAATTTCTTTGGCGGGATCGTAAAGCTCTTTTTGGCCTTCGTTTTACCCTTCTTGCCACCTATAGCGGCAAATCCATGTACCGACAGGCACAATAGGCCCATCAGCATAAAACTTTTAAATTTTAGTTTCATAATAATTTGGTAAGATTTTAAAAGTAATAATTATCTGCAAGGACTGCAAATAACTGCGCTAACGGTTAAACCATTTTACCAGGAAAGACGTCCTGGCTTTTTTGAACACTTGCTTTAAAAATTCGTATAGCGGCAAAGTTTTCATGAATATAGTAAGCGTTTAATTGATTAACAGGTTAATTGTAAAATTATTGTGATGGAGATTTAAGTTGCGATCCGGCGGGGAGTTCCAAACCGGATTTGACCTAAAAATTTTCGTGATTGCCTTTTGGGCATGATGTTGCAAGGAAATCGCTTTTAAAAAGTCGGTTGCTTTACCCTCTTTCCGCGCAGCGGAGAGAGGGTGATCAATCCGCCGGCTGGCGGAGATGATCGGGTGAGTGCTGACGAAGCGACATTACCGCTAATGCGCCACGGCGACTACTCACCGCGACTATCCCGTGCATACGGGACTGGTCGGCGCTCTCTCCGCTGTGCGGAAAGAGCGCTAAAAGTTAAAAGCGATTTCCCTGGGGATATCAGCCGCAACCGTCAAGTATAAAAGCAAAACACTATTTTTGTATTTTATGAATATCCCGAAAACATACCTGCCAAAACAAGCCGAGGAAAAATGGTACGGCTACTGGCTGCAGCATAATTTTTTTAGATCGGTACCCGACGAAAGGGAGCCTTATACGATAGTTATTCCACCGCCAAACGTTACCGGTGTGCTGCATATGGGCCACATGCTGAACAATACCATCCAGGATGTGTTGATCCGCCGTGCCCGCATGCAGGGGAAAAACGCGTGCTGGGTTCCGGGCACCGATCATGCCAGCATTGCCACCGAGGCTAAAGTTGTGGCTATGCTTAAGGAAAAAGGAATAACAAAAAAAGATATATCGCGCGGCGAGTTTATGACCTATGCCTGGGAGTGGAAGGAAAAGTACGGCGGTATTATATTGGAGCAGCTTAAAAAACTCGGCGCATCCTGCGATTGGGACCGCACACGCTTTACCATGGAAGACGAACTGTCTGAAGCGGTGATCGATACGTTTATCCACCTGTATAAAAAAGGATGGATCTATCGCGGTATCCGCATGGTGAACTGGGACCCGCAGGGAAAAACCGCGGTGTCTGATGAGGAGGTCATTCGTAAGGAGGTTAACCAAAAACTTTATTATATACGTTATAAAATAGCCGATAGAAATGCGACTTCCGGCTTCGGACTTCCGGCTTCAGACTTCCTTACCATCGCAACAACCCGGCCCGAAACCATTATGGCCGATGCGGCCATTTGCATCAACCCCAATGACGAACGATATACCCATCTGCATGGCAAAAGTGTATTGATCCCGCTCATCGATCGCGAGATACCGGTTATCCTGGACGAGTATGTAACGATGGATTTCGGTACAGGGTGTTTAAAAGTTACACCGGCACATGATCTTAACGACTATCAATTGGGTCAAAAACATAACCTGCCGGTTATCGACATCCTCAATGATGACGGTACACTTAACGAAAAAGCAAAAATATTGGTGGGAGAGGACCGGTTTTCGGCCCGTAAAAAGATAGCCGCCCTGCTGGAGACCGATGGTTATCTCGATAAAGTGGAAGAATACAAATCGCAGATCGGATTTTCAGAACGTACCGATGCGGTAATTGAGCCAAAACTTTCCATGCAATGGTTTTGCAAAATGGACGAAATGGCCAAACCGGCACTTGATTATGTGTTAAAGGGTGACATAAAGCTGATCCCGGAAAAATTTGTCAATACCTACCGCAACTGGATGGAAAACATACAGGATTGGTGCATAAGCCGCCAGCTGTGGTGGGGGCAGCAGATACCAGCCTGGTACCTGCCCGATGGCCGTTTTGTTATCGCTAAAAGCCGGGAAAAAGCATTTGAGCTTGCCAAAGGGCTGAAGCCCTTTCCGCCAAACCTCAAAGCTGATGATCTAAATCAGGATGAAGATGTGCTTGATACCTGGTTTTCATCGTGGCTTTGGCCCATTTCGGTATTTGATGGATTTAAGGACCCCAACAATGCGGATATCAACTATTACTACCCTACGAACGACTTGGTTACCGCGCCCGAGATACTTTTTTTTTGGGTAGCCAGAATGATCATGGCCGGGCACGAATTCAGGCGTGAAGCGCCATTTAAAAACGTGTATTTAACGGGCATTGTACGCGACAAGATCGGTCGCAAAATGTCCAAATCATTAGGAAACTCGCCCGATCCGTTAGCGCTTATCGAAAAGTTTGGCGCCGATGGTGTGAGGGTGGGAATGCTCCTTTGTTCGCCCGCCGGAAACGACCTGATGTTTGACGAAAGCTATTGCGAACAGGGCCGTAATTTTGCCAATAAAATATGGAATGCCTTCAGGCTTGTTAAGTGCTGGGAGGTTGATAAAGCACTTGAAAATCCTAACCAGGTAGCTATCGAATGGTTCGGTAACCGCTTTAACCAGGCGCTGGCTGAAATTGAGGAAAGCTTTGCACAATATAAGTTATCCGAGGCATTAATGGCTACCTACAAGCTGGTTTGGGACGATTTCTGTGCATGGTACCTGGAGATGATAAAACCCGCCTATCAGCACCCGGTGGATAGCGAAACTCGCCATCAAACCCTGCGGTTTTTCCAGGATATTTTAAAGATTTTGCACCCCTTTACGCCGTTTATTACCGAGGAGTTATGGCATGATGATTTGTTCGGCCGGCGTGGGGAATATGACTGTTGTATTGTTGCCCAATTGCCAACTAGTGGGCAATTTAATTCCCAGCTGTTAACAGAAGTCGAGATCGTTAAACAAATAATTACGCAGATCAGAAATATTCGGAACGTTAAACAGATATCGCCGAAACAGGCACTCGAACTTTCTATAAAAGCAAATTCCTCTATTTCTTATGATCAATACATACAGGTGATCGAAAAATTAGCAAACATCGGGAAGATCGATTTCGTCGGCGGCAAAAAAACCGGCGCAATGGCGTTTATGGTCTCCACAGACGAGTTTTTCGTGCCGCTTAATGAAGAGTTAGACCTGCAAGCCGAAAGCAGCCGGCTGAAAAAAGAAAGGGAATATTTAATCGGCTTTTTAAAATCGGTTAATGCAAAGCTCGGAAATGAGCGTTTTATGAACAATGCTAAACCGGATATTATCGCTGTCGAATTAAAAAAGAAAACCGATGCCGAAGCAAAATTGAGGACATTGGACGAGAACCTGTCGGCTTTGGCAAACTAATTGCATCTATAACGCGATAAATTAAACGAAAGCATAGATGGCAAGGACTGTAAATTTTGCACACTCTCCAATTAATAAATTATTTTCTGCTGATCAACCGGTACCGGGGCCGCTAAAAACGAAACCCTTATATATCTGGATTTTGATTGCCATTGCCGCCGTTACGGGTTTAGCTACCAGTATTTATTTTTATCATACTGTTATTTCGGTAATCACGGCCTTTAGCTTGCTGTTTTGCCTTTCTTTGTTATTTAAGTACTTGTATTTTAACCCTATATGGCGCCAAATAGCACACGTAATGCTTATTATGGCAACGCTGGTTAATTTCAACAATGCTTATTTAGCGCTCCAAAATATCAATATCATTACTATCCAGTTAATATTGTTAACCATCCTGTTCAGCTTTAACATGCTGGGTAAGGAGTGGGGATTGTTTTATTCATTCCTTAACCTGGTGCCAACGCTTGTATTTTTTGTATTGGAATACAATAACAATTATTTCGTGGCGCTTAGGTCAGGAAGCGTCGACCTGTCCGCGCTCATTATAAGCCTGGGCGTTGATATGATATTGATTTTACTTTTGCTGGGTAAATCGATTCGTCCGTTTTTTAACAAACTAAGAAGGAAAACCCGTGTTGAGGAAGAGATTTATTTGGGAACTACCACTAACATGACAGAAACTATCGCCGAGTTGATGGGCGAAAAAGAATCGGCGTCCTATCAGCCTGACATGGATTTAACAAATACGTTGGCAGAAACTGAAAAAAACCCTATGACAGAAAACACGAAAGGTTTACGTTTGCTGATAGCAGAAGATAATCCGCTGAATGTAAAGCTGATGAAAAAAGTATTTGCAAAATGGGATATTACGCCAACCATTGCTGAGAACGGGGAGAAAGCGATTGAAATTTTGCAATACAGCAATTTTGATATCATTTTGATGGATCTCCAGATGCCTGTATTGGATGGATTTGGCGCCGCCAGGGGGATACGGAAAATGCAGGATCCTGAAAAAGCCGGCATCCCGATCATCGCATTAACCGCAGCAGCCTTTCAAAACCTGGAAGAGCAAATATTTGATGCAGGGATGAACGGTTATTTGTCAAAGCCTTTCAATCCTGAAGAGTTGATGACCAAGATCAACCAGCAGCTTGCCGCTTGCTGATTTCAGTTATTGTAATCCGGTAATTCCTCTAAAAAGCTATAGCTGTTCTGCTGAAAGTCAATATGGCAGTAGTGATGCTGCAAGCCGTTGGTTACTGCCAGTAACTTCACTTTATGTACCATATTGTACCGTGCTACCTGGTCGAACGTTTTTTGATCGATAGGTACGGATGGCGACTTGCATTCAACCAATAATATCTTTTCCCCTGCGGTATTAAAAACTACGATATCTGATCGTTTGGCCATACCCAGCAATTTATGCCCGCCTTCAAGCTTTATCAGGGCCTTTGGATAATGTTTCTGGCGGATCAGGTACTGCACAAAGTGCTGGCGCACCCATTCTTCGGGGGTTATTATAATATGCTTTTTCCGGATAACGTCAAAAAGGGTCAGCTGCCCATCCTGCTGTTCATTGATCTTAAAGGGATAGGGGGGTAGCTGAAGCGGGGCAAGCAGATCCATTTCGAAATGATTCAAAGTCAAAAGTAAAGATTCGGGAGGAACATCCGAGCCTTTACTTTTTGACTTTGAAACTATAATTTCAGATCGCCCCATCCTTCGCGATATGTCCGCCTGATGAATTGGTTAGCCGGCTCGTAGTTGGTTACTTTCATGTTTTCACCATCCCAGGTCAGGCCCACATATCTGCCGCTGAACTTGTAGCCCTCCATGTTGCCGTAAACAGGATCATTTCTTTTTATCTTTTCGCGGATGTTAAAGCTCCGCAGCAAAAGGTTGCCCAGCAATACGGTTTCGGTGAGCGGGCCCGCATATCCTTCAAATGGCGAATCCACCTCCATTTTTCCGTATCCGGCTATGGATGCATCCACCCATTGCCACCAATGGCCGTCCATCCCCCCGGTTACGCGCGGATATTTTTCAGGTATCTTCACGTCTTTATTCAGCGAAAGCGGCAATAGCCTGGGGTGGCTGCCGCCCCATCCGCATGAAACCTTGCCCTTTGTACCAATAAATAGCGTGCAGCCTTCGAAATCATTTTCGCCCGGAAAATCGCCAAGCGCTTCATTCATATTTACCGCGGGGTCAAGCTCCGACAGGCGCTCCGGCGTAATGCCCCCGTCCATCCAGTGCAGGTCAAGGTCTTTGCCGTTTTTTTGTTTGAATTTAAATTTGATCGAGCTCGAAACAGGCCCGCTTTCGGGGTATATACCCTCTTTGAAAATGCCATTGTAAACCGTGCTTGCGCTGCCCGATATTTCTGTTGGATACCCAAGCTGCAGCAATTTAAACGGCGGGCCCATAATATGGCAGCCCATATCGCCTAAGGCGCCCGTACCAAACTCCCACCAGCCGCGCCAGTTAAACGGCACCAGGTTATCGATATAATCCGTACGCTTTGCCGTTCCCAGCCAAAGGTCCCATTTAAGCTCCTTCGGTACTGGCGGTTTGGCCGTTGGCCATGATATGCCCTGCGGCCAAACCGGCCGGTCGGTCCAGCAATACACCTTTTCTATATCGCCTATCAGGCCGGCCTCAAACCACTCGCGCATGGTGCGCATGCCGTCGCACGAAGCGCCCTGGTCGCCCATTTGGGTAACCACCTTATATTTTTTTGAAGCCTCGGTTAATACCCTGGCCTCGTAAATATCATGGGTTAATGGTTTTTGAAGGTATAAATGCTTGCGCAATTGCATGGCGCTATAGCCAACAACCGCGTGGTTGTGGTCGGGAATGGCCACGGTAACCGCATCAAAGTGTTTGTTCTCTTTCTCAAACAACTCGCGCCAGTCGTGATAAAATTTTGCTTTCGGAAATTCCTTTCGCCGTGCGGCAGCGGGCCGCTCATCCACATCGCATAAAAACGCGATCTCGGCATTTTTCTTAGGCGCCGTCGCAAAATGATGAATATCGTTTTCCGCTTCGCCGCCCGTGCCGACTGCCGCTATGTACAGCTTATCGCTTGGCGCGGTAAACCCTTTGCCGCCTAAAACAAACCTGGGCACAATGTAAAAACCCGCTGTGGCCAAAGCGGTTTTTTTTATAAAATCGCCGCGGGTTATATCATTCTCTTTTTTTTCTTCTGTCCTTTTCATGCCTTTATTTTTTTGCCAGCGGTTTAACAGCGACTTCCTTAAAAAACACGATATCGTTATCCCCATGATTTTGCAGGCCGATATACCCGGCTATCGGGCGCGGGCCGCGGTATGGTTCAAAATCAAACTTACGCGGCGGAGTGGGTTGACCTTCTGTATAATCAGTCACCTTAACGCCGTTAACAACAACAATGGTTCTCGGTCCGTCAAGCGTAATATCCATTACGTTCCATTGCGGACCCGGTTTTCCCGGCTTAGCCAGCGGCTTGGTCAGCGAATATAGGGTTCCGGTAATATGGTACTCGTCTTCTTTGGAGGTTTCGGGATGGTTATCTATCTGTACTTCATATCCATAAAATACAGGCATCCACGCTTCGCGCGGCTCAATGGGTATACGGATAAACACACCCGAATTGCTGTTGAATTTTTCCATCCGGTAAACAACGCGAATGGTGCAATTGCTGAACTTCTCTTTTGTCCAGTATAATAAACCCATGCCGCCATGACTGCCTGTAACCCCGTCTTTAACATACCGGCTGCCTGGTCCAACCTGTTTCCAGCCGTTAAGGTCCTTGCCGTTAAAAAGCTGCCGCCAGCCATTTGCACTGTCCTTGTTAATATCACCCTGGGCTTGCGCAGTGCTCAACCCCAATAAAAAAAAGATGCAAGCACTTGTACACAAGGCTTTGATAACAAAATTTCTAATCATTGTTTTTAAGATAATTTGATTTACAGATAAGACAGTATTAGCTGATTCGGTTGATACTGTCGTGGTTTATAATGGTAGTCGAAATTAGAGATATTTATTAAAATATCAAAGAATGATCTAACCCGGTGAGATCAATACCGGATTATGATATTAATCGTAATTTTACACCGTAAATGACAGCCGCCGAAATTATAAAAGACCTTCAGCAAAAAAAATATAAACCATTATATCTTTTGCACGGCGAAGAACCTTATTATATCGACCTTATTGGCAACTACGTGGAGCAGGATCTTTTGCCCGATGCCGAGAAAGGGTTTAACCAAACCGTATTTTATGGGAAAGATGCAGATATAATGACCGTGTTGGGCGCCGCCAAGCGTTACCCAATGATGGCCGATTACCAGGTGGTATTGGTAAAGGAGGCCCAGGATATGAAATGGGGCGGCGATGATGCCGAAAAAAAAGGGATCAACCCGGTGTTAAGCTATTTGGAAAACCCGTTGCCCAGCACAATACTTGTTTTTTGCTATAAGCACGGCAAGTTCGATAAGCGAAAAAAAACATTTAAAGCAATTGAAAAAAATGGGGTTGTTTTTGAAAGCGCATCGTTACATGACAGTAAAGTGCCTGCCTGGATAGAAGGGTTTATCATTAAAAAAGGATACAAAATAAACCAGCAAGCCGTGTTGATGCTTGCTGAATACCTTGGCAATGATCTTTCAAGGATAGCGAATGAGCTGGAAAAATTAATGTTAAATGTAGCCGCTGGGGCAGAAATTACTCTAAAGCACATCCAGGATAATATAGGTATCAGTAAAGAATATAACGTATTTGAGTTACAAACTGCCCTTGCCAAAAAAGATGCGTTTAAAGCTAACCAGATCATTAATTATTTTGAAGCGAATCCAAAAGCCAATCCTATTGTGCTGGTGCTGGGAAACCTGAATAATTATTTCAGTAAGGTGCTCACTTATCATTATGTGAAAGATAAGTCGCCGCAAAACCTGGCCCGCGAGCTTGGGATAAACCCCTATTTTGTAAAGGATTACGAGCAGGCGGCCCGGAGTTATAATTTAGGAAAAACTATGCAGATCATTAGCTACCTAAGGGAATATGATGTAAAAAGTAAAGGTGTTGAATCAAATACCGGCCATGGCGAACTTATGAAGGAACTGGTGTTTAAAATATTACATTAAGTACATATCCAATGCTGCTGGTCAACAAATCGATTATTACATGCCCCGGATGCGGTTTTAAAAAAGAAGAGCTGATGCCCCGCGACTCGTGCATGTTTTTCTATGAATGTGCCAATTGCAATGTGTTGTTGAAACCCAGGCCCGGGGATTGCTGTGTGTTTTGCAGCTATGGCTCGGTTAAATGTCCTCCGGTTCAGGCCGGGCGGTCGTGCTGCGAGTAAAGAAGACTTACGAGGTTTTAAAAACTTCGTAAGTCTATTTTCGTAAGTCTATTCAAATCTCGATCAGGCCGTTTTCTCAATAAATTTATCGATGCCCACTCTTATCCTGTCGTCGGGCATACCATCCATTTCAAAAAGCAGCGTCACTTTTCCATCCTTGCCCTCAATGGTGACGGTTATCTTCCGTTCTTCACCCTGGTCGTTGCTTGCAGTTGCTTTAATAACCGTTTTGCCTTCCTTAAAAGGAACTTTCCAGTCGCAGGTTTCTGAGGTTATCTTTCCTGTAATTTTATGTTCATCGTTTACCGATACGTTTAACTCCGTTTTGGTTAGCACGATAGTTGCTGTTTCATCATCTGTCCGTTGCACTGCGCCACTGGCGTCAAGGTGCTCGGTTTTCGAGGAGTTAAGGACGACTGTTTTACCGCACTGGGCAAAGCAGGCCGCCCCGCCCGCCAGCAGCAGGCAAAGTGTAAGTGTTATTGTTTTCATGTTGTTCATTTTAATTTATTTATGTTAAGATTTATTCGACTGATCATTTACCGGCCAGCACGTTTTTTATGCCTTCGCACATTTTCTTAATGCGCATGTACGAACTAAAGGAGTTTTCCGGTTTGTCGAGCTTGATCTTAAGCCTTCCCGGCGATTCTTTCATATAGAATTTCGTTCTGTCCGAAAGCGTGGTGTTTATATCCATATAATCGTTTTCCGACTGAAAGAGGCTATTAGGCGAAATGCAGTTATTGATATACGACTGCACCCTGGCCGTATTCTCGGCGTTATAATTAGCCGAAAATTGGTAAGAATCGAAATTTTCGGTCACCGAAATATTTATACTATGGTCATAGATTTCAAATTTCTTCCAAACCAAAAAAACACTCAGGGAAATTATACAAAATGCGGTTAGGTAAAAGCTGGTTTTCATCGTTATTGTTTTATTGTTTATACTTCATTTTTTTGCGCGATTATGAACGTTCATTCATTGCTGAAACAAAGATATGTGTTTTCTATGGTATTATGCAATACATAGTTCTATAAAAATGTCTTATATAACAATAATAGGCTGATAATGAGAAAAATAAATTTTTAGATGGATAAATTTTTTATAATTTAGTGCGAGCCAACCAGGCAAAAAGACGATAACAAACCGTTGTTTACTGGCGACTTAATTATTAGAATTGTTTTATTCTCGTTAAACTAAATAAAAATTTTATGACCGCATTAGTTATTTTTATAGTTGTCGGCGCAATAGCCGGGTGGCTGGCCGGGATGCTGTTTAAAGGCACCGGTTTTGGAGTTCTGGGCGATATTGTAGTGGGTATTTTAGGCAGCGTGTTAGGTGGGTGGATCGCAAGATATCTGCATATCCATTTTTTAAGAGGTACGTTAGGTCACCTGATCGTTGCAACCCTTGGGGCTTTTATTTTACTGTTTATCATCAAGCTGATAAGGAAACGTACCTGAACGCTTTTATCATTGCTCCATCGGCGGGTTAAATTGAAGTATAAAGGCCGAGCCCACACCGTTGGTTGATTGCACCTGGATGTTGCCTTTGTGCAGCAGCATGATCTGCTTGCATAAGCTTAAGCCAATGCCGCTTCCGGCCTTTCGTGTGCTAAAGAAGGGGATAAATATCTTATCCAGCAGTTCGGGCGGCATGCCTACGCCATTATCCGATACTTTCACCAAAGTCCTATTATTCGCCTGGATCTCGGCTGATAAAGTAATCCGGGGCGCATCACGTTCCTTTACCGCCTCTACAGCATTTACCATCAGGTTTATCATTACCTGTTCGATCAGGTGAAGGTCGGCTTCGATGGCCAGCGCGGGGTCGCGTAAAATAATTTCCAGCTCGATATTCTTTTTTTCGAACGTGGGCTTCATCAGGCTGTTCAACGTTTCAAAAAGGTTACGAAGAAGTATTTTCGCCAGGTCGAGTTTGGTGATCTTATTTAAGCTCCTGTAGCTTTCCGTAAATTTCAGCAAGCCTTCGCTGCGCCGTTTTATCGTATCTATTCCCAGTTCCAGGTCCTCCATATGGCTGCTAACAGGACTGTTTTTTATTTCGGGACTTTGCAGGCGGTTTTTTAAGGTATCGGCAAGCGATGATATGGGGGCCACCGAGTTCATGATCTCATGCGTCATTACGTTCAGCAATTTTTGCCAGGCCTTTGATTCTGTTTCGTCCAATGCTTCGCTTACATTCTGGAAAGCAACCAGCTTATATATTTTCTCGTCACTGCGAAGCAGGCTGCCTGTCACCAAAATTTTAACCAGCTGTTGATTGCGGGTGATGGTTAATATCTTGCTGTCGCCCGGCTTAAGTTTGATAATTTCGTGATATAGCGTCTCTTCGCGTTTTTCAAGCGAATGTATGGTTTTCAGATACGGCACGCCTATCAGTTTTTTAAAGGCCTCATTGATCCAACCCGTTTCGCCATTCTCCTGTTCATACGACAGAATGCCCGTATCCACCAGCTCCAATATTTTTTGAAGGTAATGGTACTGCGTCTCACGCTCCCGGCTTATCAGCTTAAAAGTGGTATTGATCTCATTAAACCCCTTTCGTAAGGGCTTAAGCTCATTTGGCGCCTTGCGTACATCAAAATGGCGCGAAAAATCGCGATAGTGCACAGACTCGACGAATTGACTCACTTCATCCTGGGCTTTTTTCTGGAAACGAATGAGGTCCATCACCTCATAAACCACCAGCGGCATGGTTATGATCAAAAAATAATAGTAATCCCTGCCTTTAATCATCAGCCAGGAGGTAAGGCTAAGGGTAATAAGCATTAATATCACACGCAGCACCAGCCGCCATTCGTAACGTTTAAATATCATATTTGCTTAATCTGCGGTACAAGGCGGTGCGGGTTAGCCCGAGTTCTTTAGCAGCCCTGGTTATATTGCCGTTATGTTTGTCTATCACGCGCAATATGGCGTTTTTTTCCATCAGGCTCAATGGAATATTATCCTCGTCGGCGGCAACTTCCTGCGAGGTTTCTAAAATGGAAAAAATAAGGTCGTCCGGCCTGAGTACATTGTCATCAGCCATAATCACCGCCCTTTCGATGGTGTATTGCAGTTCCCTTACATTGCCCGGATAGTTGTATGCTTTTAACTTTTGAGTGGCGGCAAGATCAAAATCCAGCGCCGGTTTTAAATATTTGGCGGAATATATTTTTGCAAAATGCCGTGCAAGTATCACGATATCTTCATTGCGCTTCCGCAATGGCGGCATATTAATTTCAACCGTATTGATACGATATATCAGGTCCTTTCTAAACCGGTTTTCATTGGCCAGCTCAGATAAAGGCAGGTTGGTGGCGCAAATCAGGCGTATATCCACGTCCACAGCTTTGTTGGTGCCCAGGCGGGTCACCTGCCTGTTTTGCAATACGGTTAGTAGTTTTGCTTGCTGCTGCAGGGAAATATTACCTATTTCGTCAAGAAACAAGGTTCCTCCGTGCGCGTCTTCAAATCGTCCGGTCCGGTCTTCACGGGCATCAGTATACGCGCCTTTTTTATGACCGAATAGCTCACTTTCAAAAAGCGTATCGGTTAAGGCGCCCACGTCAACTTTAATAAAAGGTTTGTCTGCCCGTAACGAACGTTCATGGATCGCTTTTGCCATTAAATCCTTACCCGTGCCGTTTTCGCCCAAAAGCAGGATGTTGGCATCGGTAGGGGCTATTTTATTCACTTTATAGAAAATATCCTGCATCGCTTCCGACTCGCCGAGTATCGACGTATCGCCTGCGGTATTGTTTACCGAAGCCTTAATGGCTTTAACACCCTCTTTTTTATCCAGCAGCTCTTTAATGGTATCGATCAGCTTTTCATTATGCCACGGCTTTACAACAAAATCGTTGGCCCCTTCTTTTAACGATCGCACGGCCAGATCGATATCGCCATACGCCGTGATCATGATCACGCACACGTCAGGCTTCCACTCTTTAATTTTGCGGAGCCAGTATAACCCCTCGTTACCGGTGTTAATGGCGCTGTTAAAGTTCATATCCAGCAAAACCACGTCGACCTCGTTTCTTTGAAGCAGCCAGTTTACATTTTCAGGATTTTTTTCGGTGATCACTTCGCGCGCTTCCGTTTTCAGCAAAAGCTTAACGGCGGTAAGCACATCCGGATCGTCGTCGACAATTAAAACAGTGGCTTTTCTTAATATCATTTATTTAATTCAATAGTTTTTGCACATTATAATGTGCTCCTGCAACAATTTTTATGCTAAAAGCGTCAGGTATACAAAGTATCAAATATAAATGATTAACTATGAACTGTTAAGTATAAATAATCAACTTATAATGTGTAAGCACGGGCTGCAACCAACCAAAGAATCATTGTATCATAACCGTACACTTGCTGTAACAGAAGCGAACGCCCCGGCTTACAATTTTAAGTTTAACATACTGAAATACAGCTAATTAATTTGTGGCATATCTTTTTATAACCTATACTAAAAAATATAAAGAATAAAGTGGACAGAATAATCGAAAAAAAGACCTGGAATACTAAACGACTATTAACTATTGGCGGCATTACTGCCCTTGTTTTATTTATTGCTTTCGTTATTTACTCCACATCGGGTAAAAGTAAACTGGACGTTGATCCTGAAAGATTGACCGTCAGTACCATAACTAAAGGACCGTTCCAGGAAAACATCCCGGTTAACGGCGTGGTAATGCCCTTAACGACTATTTACCTTGATGCATCCGATGGCGGGCGTGTTGAGGAAAAATATGTGGAGGACGGCGCGATGCTGAAAAAAGGCCAGCCTATTTTGCGGTTATCCAACACCGACCTCGAGCTTCAATTAGCCAGCCAGGAAACCGGTGTCTACGGTCAGCAAATACAAATGCAGATATCGCACAACGCCGCGGCACAGAACACCATCAGCAAACTACAAAATATGGCCGATATAGAAAGCGCCTATAAAGAGGCCGAGCGGGTTTATAACCTGGATAAAGACCTATATGCAAAAAAGGCTATCGGCTTACAGGATTATAAGGTAGCACAAAACAATTATAATTACCTGTCGCAAAAAAGAAGGCTGACAAGGCAGATATTAAGCCAGGATACATTGCTTGTAAAGCAACAGGACGCGCAATCGAGGGAGCAGATATCGCAAATGAAAAGTGCGTTGGATATGATGCGGAAAAAGGTAAGCGACCTTACCGTGCGGGCTCCCATTGACGGCCAGTTAACTTCTTTTGATGCCGAGATCGGCCAGGATAAAACAAAAGGTGAGCATTTGGGACAAATCGATGTGGCGTCCGGCTTTAAAGTTAGAGTGGGTGTTGAGGAACACTATCTCTCCCGCGTTTTTACCGGGCTAAAAGGCGATTTTGAGTTTGACAATAAAACCTATAAGCTGGTGATAAAAAAGGTATTTACCCAGGTTGTAAACGGCCAGTTTAATGTGGATATGTATTTTGCAGGCCCTGTGCCTGAAGGAATACGAAAAGGGCAAACTTTACAGGTACGTCTGTTTTTAAGCGACGAAACCACCGCGCTGTTATTGCCCAAGGGCGGTTTCTATCAGCAAACAGGAGGCAACTGGATATTTAAGTTAAGCGAAGACGGCAAAAAGGCTTACAGGGTTAATATTCAAATTAACCGCCAAAGTCCTGATTATTACGAATTAACCTCCGGGTTGCAGGTTGGCGATAAGGTAATAACATCAAGCTACGAAAACTATGGGGATAACCAGGAACTGATTTTAAAGAAGTGAAGGAAAAGAGCCAGGGGGCAAGATTCAAGATTCAAGATTCAAGATTCAAGATTCAAGATTCAAGAAAACTAATGATCGCTAATCAATAATTCACCCATCCAATAACTGACTAATTAAATAAACATGATAAAAATTACAGATCTCGAAAAATTTTACCGCACCGAAGAGGTAGAAACCATTGCTTTGAACAAGCTGTCTATTGAAGTTAAAAAAGGCGAATTCGTTGCCATAATGGGCCCGTCGGGCTGCGGCAAATCTACATTGCTTAATATCCTGGGCATGCTGGACGATCCGGATGCGGGAAGCTACGTGTTCAATGGCGTTGAAGTGGCACACTTCACCGAGCGTAAACGCGCCGACCTGCGCAAGCATAACATCGGCTTCGTATTCCAGAGCTTTAACCTCATCGACGAGCTAACCGTGTTCGAAAATGTTGAGTTGCCGTTAATTTATACGGGGGTACCATCTGCCGAGCGGGTAAAAAGGGTGGAAGAGGTACTTGATAAAATGCAGATCATGCACCGGCGCAATCATTATCCGCAGCAATTATCGGGTGGCCAGCAGCAGCGCGTTGCTATTTCCCGTGCAGTGGTAAACAAACCAAAGTTGATACTGGCGGATGAGCCCACCGGTAACCTCGACAGCAGTAACGGTAACGAGGTAATGGAGTTGTTGACCGACCTTAACGAACAAGGTACAACCATCATTATGGTTACGCATAGCGAGCATGACGCCCGTTACAGCCACCGGATTATCCGTTTACTCGATGGACAAACCGTTGTAGAAAATATCATGATATAATACCGCGAAATCTCCGGTCGGTAAAGAAAGTTTATATAGTAAGTGCCTCTGTTAACCCTCTCCATTTTGGAGGGGTTAGCCTGAGTGTTGCCGGAATTTTAAGATTACACGGTTAAAATTTATACTAACCAATCAATAAAATGATAAAAAACTGTCTTAAAACAGCCTTCCGCAATCTTTTGAAGAACAAAGGCTTTACCGCAATAAATGTCCTTGGCCTCGCCCTGGGCCTGGCTACCTGCCTGCTCATCGTATTCTATGTTTTTGACGAGCTCAGCTACGACCGGTTTAATATAAAAGCCGACCGGATTTACCGTGTTAACAACGATATAAAGTTTGGCGGCAACGAAAATTCTTACGCTGTTTCGCCGGCGCCGGCTGCGGCCGCATTTTTGAACGATCTGCCCGAAGTGGAGCAGGCTGTCCGGTTTAGGGATCGCGGCGGGATGCAGGTAAAAAAGGGAAATGAAAGGATCATGGAGCGGCGCATGGTGTATGCGGATCCAACGATGTTTTCTGTTTTTACTTTCCCCATGATAGCCGGCGATCCGGCTACCGCGTTAAAAAACCCGCGTTCGGTAGTGATCAATGAAACCACGGCAAAAAAATACTTTAACACGACCAATGCCGTCGGCAAAACATTAACTTTTAATGACAGCTTGCTGTATAAAGTAACCGGCGTTATAAAAGACATACCCAAACAGGCACATTTTAATTTCGACTTCTTTCTTTCCATGGAGTCGCTCCCGGAAAGCAAAAATGGCAGTTGGGTAAGCAATAATTTTGTAACCTATATTTTATTAAAAAAAGGCGCTTCTCCAAAAGAGGTCGAGGCTAAGTTCCCCGCGCTGGCAAAAAGATATGTCGGCCCGCAGCTGCAGGCGGTAGTGCATTTAACTATGGACGCGCTCGAAAAAGGTGGTAACTATTTCCGGTTCAGCCTTATACCCCTAAAAGACATTCATCTGCATTCCAACCGCGTAGCCGAACTGGGAGCCAATGGCAATATTCAATATGTATATATTTTTTCGGCTATTGCCATATTCATCCTGTTGATCGCCTGCGTTAACTTCATGAACCTGTCGACCGCGCGCTCGTCAAACCGGGCCCGTGAGGTGGGGGTGCGCAAGGTGCTGGGCTCGCCGCGTAAATACCTTATCGCGCAGTTTTTAACTGAGTCTATCCTCATCACCCTGCTTGGCACCTTAATAGCCGTATTTGCGGCGTGGGCCATGTTGCCGCTATTCAACCAAATGTCGGGCAAGGAATTGGTGGTTACCCCGCAAATATTTGGCTGGCTGGCACCGGCGCTGGTATTAATAATTATTGTTATCGGTTGCCTCGCCGGCTCGTATCCGGCCCTATTCCTTTCCGGTTTTCAACCGATACAGGTGCTCAAAGGTAAGCTGTCGGCCGGGTTCAAAGGCGGATGGCTGAGGAGTTTCCTCGTGGTTTTCCAGTTTTCGATATCTATATTTCTCATCATTGGTACGCTGGTTATTTATAACCAGTTAAAATACATTCAAAATAAGGACCTCGGGTTTAAACGCGACCAGGTGCTGGTTGTGCGCAACGTGTACAACCTGGGCAAACAAACCAAAATATTTCAACAGGAAGTAAATAAATTGCCGGATGTGGCCAATTCCACTTTAACCGGGTTTTTACCAACCGAGGGGCAAAATAATAGCTCGACGCTTTTCCGGGATCATAACATGGATGTTAAAACTGCGCTTTCAACGCAGGTGTGGTCGGTTGATGATAATTATATAACCACCCTGGGGATGAAATTAATTGCCGGAAGAAATTTTTCTAAATTAATGTCGACAGATTCTTCAGCGGTGATTTTAAACGAAACTGCCGCTAAAAATCTCGGTCTCGCAAATCCTCTGAATAAAATACTTTATTACCCGACAGATAGCTATGGGAAAGTTATTAAACCGGTGCACATCATTGGCGTGGTTAAAGATTTTAATTTTAATTCATTACGATACAACGTTACGCCGGTTGTGCTTTTATACCAGGACGACTGGGGGGCGTTAGCCATAAAGATAAAGACCGCCAATATACCGGCGCTGATCGATCAGGTAAAAAATCAGTTCAAAGAACTGGCCCCAAACCAGCAATTTGAGTATTCGTTTTTGGATGCCGATTTTGACGCCACTTACCGCGCGGAACAACGCATCGGGACGATATTTATCAGCTTTACTTCGCTGGCTATCATCATCGCTTGCCTGGGCTTGTTTGGCCTGGCGGCTTATGCGGCCGAGCAACGCACAAAGGAAATAGGCATCAGGAAGGTATTGGGTGCAAACGTGTCGACCATCGTGGGCATGCTCTCAAAAGACTTTTTGCGGCTTGTTTTTATTTCGATACTCGTGGCATCGCCGCTGGCATGGTGGTTTATGCAAACCTGGTTTTTGCAGGGGTTCGCTTATCGCCAAAATATTGCGTGGTGGATATTTGCCGCCGCAGGCTTAACAAGTATCCTTATTGCTTTTATTACTATTAGTTATCAATCCATAAAAGCCGCGGTTGCAAACCCGGTGAATAGTTTGAGGAGCGAGTAGGGGAGTTTGCAGCAGCAGTCGGCAGTTGCAATTAAATCAATAATTCAATAATTCAACAATTGTACCCATGATACTAAACTACCTAAAAATCGCCTGGCGTAATTTGATTAACCAGAAGTTATATAGCCTCATCAACATTTCCGGCCTTGCTGTAGGGTTGGCCGTTTGCATGATGATCATGATGTATGTTGCTCATGAAATGAGCTACGATCGTTTTCATACCAATGCAAGCCGGATATTTAAACCACAGGCTTTTATAAAAATGAACGGAACTACCGTAAATATGGCTTATATGAGCTATGCGGCAGGATCAATTATGAAACAAAATCAACCGGCGGTGGCAGACTATATGCGGACGATGGCCTATTTTAGGCAGGTTATTGCAAGTAACCCCGCAACGCCGGATCACAAGTTCTCCGAAGACGGTTTATTATTTGCAGATGCAGGGTTTTTTAATTTTTTCTCCTTTAAACTATTATCGGGCAATGCAAGCAACGTACTTAACAAGCCGTTTACGGTGGTCATATCCAGGGATATGGCGAAGAAATACTTTGGTGCAGACAACCCGGTCGGAAAAACGATTACACTTAAAACCGATGGCGCCTATACATACATGGTAACTGGCGTCGCAGAGAATAGTCCATCAAACTCCACAATAAATTTCAAGTTTGTCACATCTAACCTGAGCCTGCTGGCGATGAAAGAGGCGGTCAATTATGTGGGTAAGAAAGAGATAAGTTACGGAAATTTCAACACTTACCTGCTTTTAAACCATGCTTCAGATACCGCTGTTTTGCGACGAAATCTTAACTCGATGGCCAAAAAGGAGAAAACTTTTGACGATATTCATTATTCCCTTTCTCCGTTGTCTGATACTCACCTCAATGGTAACATCGGTGGCGATTCATCGAACATAAAATACCTGAAAATATTTCCGCTGGTTGCCGTTTTGATACTGTTACTGGCCCTGGTTAATTATATGAGCCTTTCGACCGCCAGGGCAACACTGAGGGCGAAAGAGGTAGGTGTGCGCAAGGTTTCGGGCGCGAGCCGCAAAACAATAGCGGTACAGTTTTATGTCGAGTCAACGCTTTTTGCTACGGTCTCGTTTATACTCGGCTACCTGTTATGCTATACATTTAAACCCTGGTTTCTGAATGTATTGCAGCTTAAAATCGATGATTCATTTTTATACAGCCCCTTACTTTTAACCTTATTGTCTGCCTTGTTCATTCTTACCGTATTAATAGCGGGAAGTTATCCCTCATTAGTGCTTTCAGCATTTAAACCAATTACCACCCTAAAGGGCAAAACAAGTAAAAATACCGGCGGTATCGTTGTACGCAAGGTATTTACCACACTGCAATTTGCCATTTCTGTGGGATTGATCATCTGCGGGATCGTTATTGACCGTCAGCTCTATTTTTTCAGACATGCCGATACGGGTATCGACAGAGAGAATGTGGTAATGATACCAATAGGCAGTGGTGTTGGCAAAAACTACCCGGCAATTAAACGCGACGTCGGATCGGTAGCGGGCGTAAGCAGCGTGGCTACGGCGCGCTATGGCATGTATAAAGGTTACGATGGATTTTTCATCGATGGAAAAACAAAGGATGATGGCGTTTTACTGCCGTCGCTGGTTGTAGATAAAGCTTTTATAAGCACCTTAGGTTTAAAATGGAAATTTCGTCCACTCGCATCCATGCAGCTCCAAAGCAGGAAAAGCGTAGTGATAAACGAAGAAGCCATTGATAAACTGCATCTTAGCCCGAACCCCGTTGGGAGCTATATACACTCTGGTAATCAAAAGACAGAAGTGGCTGGCGTGGTAAAAAATTTCAATTTTAATTCCATGGAATCGGCAATACAGCCGCTTGGCCTTTTCATCATGGCCGATTCGTCCACATATTATGCCCGCTTCGGTTGTAACCTGTTCGCAAAAATAAAACCGCACACAAATTTGCCGACATTGTTGGCCACCCTGCAAGCGATCTATAAAAAGTATGACCAGGAAACCCCTTTTGAGTATACCTTTATGGATGATGCTTTTAATGGGCAGTACAAAGCCGAAGACCGGCTTGCCTCTATATTCAGCATTTTTACTTGCATAACCATCATCCTGGCCACCCTCGGGTTATTTGGTTTAGCTGCATTCACCATCGAACAGCGCACCAAAGAAATTGGGATCCGCAAGGTCTTGGGCGCAAGCCTCGCATCTATCAACACGCTGGTCTCTAAAGATTTTCTAAAACTGGTTTTCTTATCTATTATAATTGCTTCACCAATAGCCTGGTGGGCCATGCATAACTGGCTGCAGAATTTTGCATACCGTATAACCATATCGTGGTGGGTTTTTGCTATAGCGGCTGCAGTAGCGGTGTTTACAGCAATCGTTACGGTAAGTTATCATGCTTTAAAAGCTGGGATTGCCAACCCGGTAAACAGTTTAAGAAGCGAATAGCCCGATTTATTGCAGTGGTGGTAAAATTGGCGGCCGTGCAACGTTTTTGACGCAAAAATGGTCTATAGATTAAACTTAGAATAGCGCTATGTTAAAAAACTACTTAAAGATCACCTGGCGCAACTTGCTTCGGCATAAAGCTTTTTCGCTGATAAATATTTCAGGCCTTGCAATTGGTATGGCCAGCTCAGCGCTGATATTGTTCTGGATACAAAACGAACTAAGCTACGACCAGTTCCACGCAAAAAAGGACCGCCTTTATACTGTTTACAACCGCTCGGTTTTTGATGGCAAGCTTTGGTGCTGGAACACTACGCCCAAGGTAATGGCCAAAACCCTGAAGCAGGATTATCCGCAAATTGAAGAGGTATGCCGCACCAATGGCTGTAACTTCTTGTTTTCCATCGGCGATAAGCACCTTAATGTAAACGGCAATTTTACCGACCCGGGTTTTCTTACCATGTTCAGCTTTCCGTTGCTTAGCGGAAATACAAAGACCGCGTTGAATAATATTAATGACCTGGTTATCACCCAAAAACTGGCAAAAAAGCTTTTCGGAAACGATAACGCAATGGGTAAGACCGTAAAAATCGACAGCAACGCTTATTTTACGGTAACCGGGGTAATGAAAGACCTCCCGAATAACACGCAGTTTAAGTTTGAATACCTGATGCCATGGTCGTACCTGAAAAAGATCGGCGGCGACGACCAGGGTTGGGGCAATAACTCTATACAAACCTGGGCGCTGCTTAAACCCGGCGTAACCGAAGCAGAAGCGAACCGGAGCATCGTAAATATAACGCGGTCGCACTCGGATATAAAGGATATATCCGTATTTCTGCACCCAGCCGCCAAATGGCGGCTATATTCAAAATTCGATGAGAAAGGCAAAGTATCCGGTGGCAGGATAGAAACCGTGCAGATATTTTCGTTGATCGCGGCCTTTATCCTCATTATAGCCTGTATTAATTTTATGAACCTGAGCACGGCCCGCAGCGAAAAGCGCGCACGGGAAGTGGGCATTCGCAAAGTGGTTGGGGCGTTAAGGGGCTCCTTAATTTCACAGTTTTTAGGGGAATCGATATTGATAGCTCTTATTGCGGGTATTATCGCCCTGGTTATTGTCCAGCTAAGCTTATCCGGATTCAATATACTCACAGACAAGCAATTATTTATACCGTACGGAAGCCCGTCTTTCTGGCTTATAAGTTTATCGTTTATTTTATTCACTGGCGTTATTTCGGGAAGCTATCCCGCTTTGTATTTGTCGTCATTTAAGCCTGTAAACGTTTTAAAAGGGACATTCAGGGCTGCAAACGCCCTGATCACCCCGCGTAAACTGCTGGTGGTGGTACAATTCACATTTGCGGTTGTGCTTATTGTTTGCACCATCATTATCCGTCAGCAGTTGAAATACGCCCAGGACCGCGACACCGGGTATAAAAAAGATAACCTGGTATATGTGATGATGACCGGTACCGATGATAAAAATTACCCGCTGATAAAAAATGAATTGATAACCAGTGGAGCCGCCACGGCCGTAACCAAAACAAGCGCACCGGTTACACAAGGCTGGAGCGATAGCTGGGATTTTATGTGGCCGGGTAAAGACATCAGTAAAAAAATAGACTTCAATATTTTTAATACCGATGGCGACCTGGTAAAAACAATGGGATTTAAAATCGTAGCCGGAAGGGATATCGATATTAAAACCTATCCAACCGATTCGACAGCCTTGCTTTTAAACGAAACAGCTGTTAAAACCATAGGATTTAAGAACCCGGTGGGCCAGATCATTAAACGCGGAGTGCCCGGCAGTTACACCGACTTGCACGTTGTAGGCGTTGTAAAGGACTTTATCCTGCAATCGCCCTACGAGCCAATAAAGGCCATGGTGATCCAGGGGCCAAAATCATGGTTCAACGTTATACATTTTAGATTAAACAACGCGCATTCCACCGCTCAGAATCTAAAACTGGCCGGGGCTGTATTTAAAAAATATAACCCCGAGTACCCCTTTGAATATAATTTTATTGACGAGGACTATGCCAAAAAATTTGGCGATGAACAGCGAATAGGTACACTGGCCAGTTTATTTGCGGGACTGACGATAATAATTTCCTGCCTGGGTTTATTTGGATTAGCCGCCTATATGGCCCAAAACCGGATCAAGGAAATAGGTGTGCGCAAGGTTTTGGGTGCATCGGTAACCGGTGTAACCGCGCTGCTATCAAAAGATTTTTTAAAGCTCGTAATGATATCGTTTGGTGTAGCTACGCCGATAGCCTATTTATCCATGCATAAATGGCTCAGCGGCTATACCTACCGCATTTCGATAAGTGTATGGGTATTTATCCTTGCTGCGGTTTTAACGATCGTCATCTCGTTAATAACAGTGAGTTTCCAGGCAATCAAAGCAGCCCTGGCTAACCCTGTGAAGAGCCTGAGGAGCGAGTAGGCAGTTAACAGTGGCAGTTAATCACGATAATCGGTGAAATCATTCAACTTAATCGGTGAAATCATCAAATAATAATAATCGGTGAAATCTAAGAAATCATGATAAAAAATTACTTCAAAACCGCCTGGCGCAACTTATGGAAGAACAAGGTTTTTTCATTGATCAACATCCTGGGCTTGTCGCTGGGGATGGCAGCCTGCCTGTTGATTTTGCAATATGTTAATTTCGAGCTTGGTTACGATCACTTCAACACCAACGCATCGGATATCTACCGAGTTGTAAACGATAGATATCAAAATAATAAGCTTATCCAGCATGGCACCATCACGTATTCGGGCGTAAGCAAGGCGATGAAGGATGATTTTCCTGAGGTATTAAATTATACAAGAGTATTACCCGGCGGCGACCAGATCGTGATATACGATGATAAAAAGTTGCCTAAAGTGGCTACCCTGGCGGTTGACAATTCCTTTCTTTCCATGTTCTCGTATCCTGTACTGGCCGGTGATTTAAAAACAGCGTTAAGGGACGCCAATACCGTTGTGATTTCTGAAAAACTCGCCCGGAAAGTATTTGATGTTAAAGGCAATAATTTCGGGCCTTATGTAGGAAAGTTAATCAAGGTGTCGCAGGATACCTTTCCTTCAAAGATCACAGCGATCATTCAAAACGTTCCCGAAAACTCGCTGCTCCAGTTCGACATGCTGCAATCGTATCAAACCGTCATACATAGCTATGGATATAAGCAGGCGGATTATGATTTCACCGATTCTGATTTCTGGCATTATATACAGTTAAAGCCAGGCACCGACTATAAAAAATTTGACGCGAAGCTTGCGGCGTTCAGCGAACGGCATTTTAAAGGCAATAAAGTATCGGGCAGCGTTGAGAAGTTTTATTTGCAACCGTTATTGAACGCGCATTTATACTCAGATATGGAATATGAGATAGGCAATACGGGCAGCTCCACGGTAGTTTGGGGTTTGTTGATCATTGCGCTCTTTATTATTGGTATCGCCTGGATCAATTATATCAACCTGGCCACTGCGCGCTCGGCCGAGCGCGCTATGGAAGTAGGCGTCCGGAAAGTGGCCGGGGCAACTAAAGGGCAGTTGATCAGGCAGTTTTTAACCGAATCGTTCACCATCAACATTTTTGCGCTTGCCATGGCGCTGGTAATGGTTTACATGGCCCAAAGCATATTTAACAACCTGGTGCGCCATCAGCTTTCTTTTACCTATCTCTTTAAACAAGGGTTAGGCGGTTATGTTATCAGCGTCGGTTTGGTTGTGGTTATTCTTACGGGGATATTCATTTCAGGTTTTTACCCGGCTTTTGTCTTATCGGCTTTCAAACCTATCATGGTTTTAAAGGGTAGGTTCAGCAGCTCCAAAAAAGGGGTGATCTTGCGCAAGGGCCTCGTTATAGGTCAGTTTGCCATAACGGTGGTCCTAATAACCGGCTCGTTCGTGGTGTATAAACAAATTAAGTTTATGAGCCGGCAAAAACTGGGGGTTAATATCGACCAGGTACTGGTTGTTAACGGGCCGGTGTTTGTAAAACGCGATACTACGTTCGTTACCCGTACCAATTCGTTTGTTAATGAATTGGATCAAATCCCCGGCGTTAAAAACGCGGCCACATCCTTTTGGGTGCCTGGTAATGAAATGGGCAGGAACTTTAATATCAGGCGGCCCGAGGCTGACCCTAACACGCATTTTACCATGCGTTTTGACGGCGTCAGTCGCGATTATTTGAAAACTTACGGCATGCAGTTAATTGCCGGAAGAAACTTTGTTCCAACCGACTACAATCCCGATTTTAAAAAGCTTAATAACATAATTTTAAACCAGAACGCGGTAAAAACGCTCGGTTTTTCGTCGCCGCAGGCAGCCATCGGCCACACCATGTTAAACGGCCCAAAAACCTGGACCATTGTTGGGGTGGTTGCCGATTTTCATCAAAAGTCGCTGCGTTTTCCCATCGAGCCCACGTTTCTCGAGCCGGTGCTCAGTATCCAAAGCCAGATATCTATAAAAATCGATACCAAAAATGTGGCGGCTACCGTAGCCGCTGTAAAGGCAAAATACCAGCGCTTTTTCCCGGGTAACCTTTTTGATTACAATTTCCTCGACGAACAATTTAACGCCCAGTATAAAAACGACGAGCTGTTTGGCAAGGCATTCAGCATTTTCGGCGGCTTTGCCATTTTTATTGCCTGTTTGGGTTTGCTCGGCCTGTCGCTTTTCGCAACGATTCAGCGCACCAAAGAGATCGGTGTCCGCAAAGTGCTCGGCGCCTCGGTTTCAAATATCGTGCTGTTGCTTTCAAAGGATTTTATAAAGCTGGTGGTAATCGCAATCGGTATTGCTGTGCCTATCGCATGGTATATACTGCACAATTGGCTGCAGGATTTCGCTTACCGCATTTCCATTAACGTGTGGGTATTTATTTTATCCGGTACTGTGGCCATACTGGTCGCGTTGGCAACTATTAGTTTCCAGGCAATAAAAGCCGCAGGCGCCAACCCGGTGAAAAGCCTTAGAAGCGAGTAGACAGTTAGCAGTTGAAATCACGGTAATCGGTGAAATTCTCCCGATAGCTCAGACTAATCGGTGAAATCATTCAACTTGATCGGTGAAATCATCAAATAATAATAATCGGTGAAATCTAAGAAATCATGATAAAAAGTTATTTTAAAATCGCCTGGAGAAGCCTTCGGAAAAACAGGCTTTACGCCGCCATTAACATTTTGGGTTTAACGGCAGGCATTGTTAGCTGCCTGTTGATCGGCGTATACATCAGGCACGAGCTAAGCTACGATCGCTTTAACGAGAATGCGGACCGGATTGTGCGCGTAACCATGGATTACGGCGTAAATGGCGTACCACAAAAGGTTGCCGTAACCGGCACGAAAGTGGGCCCGCAATTTAAACGAACTTTTCCTGCGGTTGCTGATTTTGTGCGTGTCGAAAAGCGGGATGGCGTAATTGCTTATAACAACCGGTTGTTCGATGAGAAAAGCATTCTTTATGCCGATCCGTCTTTTTTAAAAATATTTTCTTTTAAGATTTTGAGCGGCAACCCGGCAGAGCTGCTAAACACGCCGGATAAGATCATCATCACCCAAACAGCGTCAAAAAAATATTTTGACAATGCCGATCCCATTGGAAAGATATTAAAGGTGGGCGATAAGAATTTCATCGTCTCCGGCGTGGCGGCCGATGCGCCAACCAACTCACAGATCAGGTTTGATTTTATCATTTCATTTAATGCGTTATCCGCTTCGAAAAATGAAGAGTGGTGGTCGGCAAATTATATCACCTACCTGCTGCTAAAAAATAAGGACGACGTGCAGCCACTGCAAAAACAAATAACCGCCTATATGAAAACGGTTAATGCAGGCGAACTGAAAATGACCGGAAGCCAATATTTAACCTATCATCTTGAACCCCTCACCAGCGTTCATTTACATTCAACGGTCGCCGATTCTATCGAGCCTAACGGCAGCATTACCTATATCTACATCATGGTTATTGTTGCGCTGCTTATTTTAATTATAGCCTGCGTCAACTATGTCAACCTGTCCATCGCTCAATCATCCTCACGCAGCGCCGAGATCGGCATACGGAAAGTGATGGGAGCGGGGAAGGGCCAGTTATTCGGGCAGTTTATCGGCGAATCATTGTTGATAACGGCAATCGCTATGGCGCTTGCATTTGGGTTGGCTTTCATCATGTTGCCGGTGTTTAACCAGGTATCCGGCAAGCAGTTGCAATTCAACGTTTTATTTGATCCGGTTATGCTTGTTTTTTTATTGATATCAAGCTTGATCATAGGCTTTTCGGCGGGCGCTTACCCAGCCCTGCTGCTTTCAAATATCAGACTTGTAAAAATATTGAAATCCGGGTTTTCATTCACTTCGGGCCAGGGCGTGCGCAGGTCGCTCATCGTTTTCCAGTTTATAATCTCCATCTTCCTCATCATAACGACGGTTGTGATATTGCAGCAGTTGTCGTATATCCGGAATAAAGACATAGGCTATAACAAGAGTAACGTGGTCGTTTTGCCGGTATCATACCGCATACTATCCCAGGTAGAGGGATTGAAAAAAGCCATCGCCAATATACCCGGGGTCGAAAACGTGGCTGCCGCCAATAACGAACCGATCGATGTTAGGTGGGGCGATGGCATCACCACTGCCGATGGCAAATCTTTAAATGTGAACGCGCTGCCCATGGACGAGGATTTTATAAAAACCATGCAGATAAAAATAATTGCGGGGAGCGATTTTGACCATAGCGATGTTTTGCAAATTGACACCACCAACCATAACAAAAACTTTCGCTACTCTTTTATGCTGAATGAAACCGCGGCCCGCGCGCTGGGGTGGACCCCTGAACAAGCCATCGGGAAACAAATTTCCAAAAATGCGCCCGGACGGATAAAGGCCGTCGTTAAGGATTTCAATTTCAAATCATTTCATGATCCGATTGGCCCGTTGCTGATATTTCTCGATCATTTTTATACCGGGGCATTGTTTGTAAGGGTTACCGGCAATGGCACAGCCCCCGTCATCAGAAATATCGAAAAAATCTGGAAAGAACGCGTGCCGGGCAAACCTTTTGAATATAAATTTTTAGATGACGACTATGATGCTTTATATAAAACAGAGCAGCACACTGCCGGCGTATTCACTACGTTTTCCCTATTGGCTATTTTGTTGGCTTGCCTGGGCCTGTTTGCCGTTACTGCTTACGCGGTTGTACAACGTACAAAAGAGATCGGAATACGGAAAGTGCTGGGCGCCAATATTTCGGCCATCATTATGCTGATCTCCAAAGATTTCCTGGTGCTTGTCATCGTCGCTTCGGCAATCGCGGCGCCGGTTGCATGGTACGTAGCACATAAATGGCTGCAGGAATTTGCATATCGCATACATATTCAATGGTGGGTATTTATTGCTGCGGGTATAGCCTGCTTAATTGTTGCCGCGTTTACCGTTAGCATCCAGGCGCTAAAGGCGGCATTGGCGAACCCCGTAAAAAGTTTAAGAAGCGAATGATGTTGTGAGTGGTGAATGGTGAGGTGTGAATAGACGTAAGCTACTGCAACTGCCTACTCACCGCTCACTATTTTTGTTTTCCATGCAACGTATGCGGTAAACGCTTGTCTGTTATAGAAACTATTAAAAAACATGAAAAAATATTTTTTACTATTAGTCATTGTCTGCCAGGGATATTTCGTTTCTGCGCAGGACTGGAACAAAACTCCCTATGAAACAAAGTCATTGGCCAACGACGCCATAAAGGAGGTCAATGTAAAAACATCGGGCGGCAGCATTACCGTAAGCGGCGCTCCCGGCGAAGCGGCCAGGGTTGAGATCTATGTTCGCGGAAACAACAACCAGGAACTTAGCCGCGAGGAAATTAAAAAGCGCCTGGATGCCGATTACGACCTGCATGTTTCTGTTAGCAATCACGAGGTCCGCGCTGAGGCTAAAAGAAAACATGAAGGCGGTTTTAACTTCGACTGGCGCAGGCAGTTAAGCATATCCTTTAAGATATTCGTTCCACGCGACGCAAATACACACCTCAGCACAAGCGGCGGAAGTATTCACCTGGACAATTTATCGGGCGACGAAAACTTCGGCACAAGCGGCGGCAGTTTGCATGTCGACCATTTGACCGGGATCATCAAAGGGGAAACCTCCGGAGGCAGCATCGAGGTTAACAATTCGGGCGATAATATTAATCTCGAAACCAGCGGCGGCAGCATCCATGCAAGTGCCTGCCACGGTAAGATCAGGTTGGAAACATCCGGGGGTTCGCTAAGTTTGCAAGATCTGAAAGGTACGATCAATGCTAATACCAGCGGCGGCAGCATACAGGCAAACAATATCGAAGGAGAGCTGATAACAGGCACTTCGGGCGGCAGTGTTAATTTATCGCAAATGTCGTGCAGCCTTGAGGCTTCAACCAGCGGCGGCAGCATGCATGTAGACATGGCACATGTGGGTAAATATTTAAAGTTGGATTGCAGCGGCGGGCATGTAGGATTACGGTTGCCGGCGAAACAAGGATTGGACCTGAATTTATCTGCAAACAGGATAAACAAACCCGAATTGAGCAATTTTAGCGGCGAGTGGGAAAAAGACCACGTTAAAGGCAGCATTAATGGCGGCGGCGCCCAGGTACGTGTTGATGCCAGCAGCCATTTGGATATTGCATTCAATTAATCAAAGAATAGTTTCCTTTTTTATAAATGAGCGGTCCTGATATCTTTCAGGGCCGCTTTTTTTATTTGGAATTGCAGCGCTTTCCTAATCTCCGGTCTCCAACCTCTGATCGCCAACCCACTGTATCGTAACCGAACACATACTGTTACGCCTGCGAACAGTTGGTTTTTAAATAAAAACGCAACTTACTGATTATCAACGAATTTGATGTTTGGTATGTTTTTAAACATCGTATGTCGAAGGAGTGCCTTATGATCAAAAATTTTGTTATAACTGCCTGGAGAAACCTTGGCCGCAACAAGGTGTTTTCTTTTATTAATGTTTTTGGTTTAGCCGTTGGCCTTGCCTGCTGCATGCTCATAACTGCCTATTTGTATAGCGAGCTAACCTATGATACGTATGCTGCAAATGCCCGGCAAATTTATAGGGTCGCACTGCATTCAAATGGTAACAATACCGCGGCCGATTTCCCCAACGTTGATGTTGCCGTTGGGCCGGGTATAAAAAATGCCTTTCCCGAAGTTATAGCCACAACCCGTCTGACAAACCGCGGACCAGTATTTGTGAAATATAATGGCGTTCAATTCAAGGAAGAAAAGATCGTGATCATCGATTCAAATTTCTTCCGATTTTTTTCTGTCCCGCTGTTGGAAGGCGATGCTAAAACAGCGCTCACTGAGCCTAAAAGCCTTGTTATCACCAGTGCCTTTCAAAAAAAATATTTCGGCTCGTCTTCCGCACTGGGTAAAATGATCCTGATCGATAACGACTTGGTTAAGGTAACAGGTGTAATCGATAAAATACCCGAAAATTCCCATTTCCATGCAGATGCTTTTATGAGCATGGCTACCTTCGTTACGCCGCGTACAAAGCAAACCTGGAGCAACGTGGGCTATTATACCTATCTATTGTTAAATAAAAACACCGATGTCAAAAAGCTGGAAATAGGTTTCAGGCAGTTGGTCGCAAAGTTTGTAGTGCCAGAGATCAAGCATGATATGGGCGTTAGCCTCGCCGAGGCGCAGAAGTCTGTCAACAGTTTTATTTTCTTTTTACAGCCCCTTACTGGCATCCATCTGCACTCGGCGATGAAATATGAGTTTGAAGCCAACGGCGACATCCATTATATATACATATTCGGTGCGCTGGCAATTTTTATTCTTTTATTGGCCTGTATCAATTTTACCAATCTTTCAACAGCCAGTTCATCCAAACGCGCAAAAGAGATCGGCATCCGGAAGGTTCTCGGTTCCGAAAAAAATAAATTGATCTCGCAGTTCCTGGTGGAGTCGGTATTGCTTACTTTTTTCGCTATGCTTTTCGCGTTAGCATTGGTTTATTTGTTATTGCCGTACTTCAACGATATTTCGGGAAAACACATTGCGATCGGTTTCTTTTTAGGTTATTACGCAGTCGCCCTCGAATTAGCGCTGACCGTGGTGGTGGGGCTGATAGCAGGTATTTACCCGGCGTTTTTCCTGTCATCTTTCCGGATCGTTTCCGTTCTAAAAGGAGATAACGGCATGCAGTCCGCAAACCGCGGTGGCCTGCGCAGCAGCCTGATCGTATTTCAATTTGCTATTTCAACCGCGTTGATCGTTGCCACGTTTATCGTTTACCAACAGCTTCATTTTATGCAAAATGAAAAGCTCGGTTATAACAAAGACCAGGTGTTGGTGATTAATGATGCCAATACGCTCGGAAATAATATCTATCCCTTTAAACAGCAGCTTTTAGCGGATACCCGGGTTGTAAATGCCACGCAATCCGACAATGCCCCGGGCAGCAATGACTTTGGGGGCACGGTAATTTATGTGAAAGACCTTTCTGATAAGGGCATCCATACGGAGATATCCACCAATATCTACTGGATCGAAAATTCATATATCCCCACATTAGGCATGCAGCTTGCAAAAGGCCGCAATTTTTATCCGTCAGGGCCAGCCGATTCTGCTTCCGTTATCATCAACGAGGCTGCCGTGCGCGATCTTGGCTTTGGCAATATCAATCCCATCGGTAAAACCATCATACGCTCGGGGCAACGCCATTATACCATTGTGGGCGTTGTAAAAGATTTTCACTATACATCAGCAAAGCAAAAGATCGCCCCGCTGATGATGATTGCATCAAACAACAGCAGGGGGCTCATCATAGCGCGGATTAAAACGACTGATGTCCATCGTTTAATAAGCGATATTAAAAACAAATGGAATTCCTACAACGCAAGCGCACCGTTTAGCTATTACTTCCTCGATGAGCAATTTGCGTCATTGTACAGCGCCGAGGAACGCACAGGCCAAATATTTACGTCGTTTTCCGTCATTGCCATCATTATTGCAAGCCTGGGCTTGTTTGGGTTGGCTGCCTTTATGATCCGCCAACGGGTTAAAGAAATTGGTATCCGGAAGGTATTGGGAGCTTCAGCAGGAACGATAACCTTTATGCTATCAAAAGAATTTTTAAAACTGATCCTGATCGCTTCATTGATATCGTTCCCGGTAACCTGGTATGCCATGCATAAATGGCTGCAGGATTTTGCCTACCGCGTAAATATTCAATGGTGGGTTTTTGTGCTTGCAGGGTGCATTGCTTTGTTGGTGGCGGCCATTACCATCAGCTTCCAATCGGTCAAAGCGGCTCTGGCAAACCCGGTGAACAGCCTGAGGAGTGAGTAAGTCAGTGGGTTAATAGTGAGTGGGCAGTTATCTCCGGTAATCGGAGTAATCAGAAACAGTAATCGGTGAAATCTAAATATCATGATAAAAAATTATTTAAGAAGCGCATGGCGCAACATAACCAGGCATAAATTTATATCCTTCATTAACATTTTCGGGCTAACCGTTGGTTTAACCTGCTGCCTGCTTATTTTAAGTTATATTATTAATGAGCGCAGCTACGACAAATACGATAAAAACGCGGACGATATTTACCGCGTTACGAGGATATTTTATTCAGCGCCCAAAGTGGAGAGCCTGCATTTGAGCTCGATAGCGCCGCCTTTTGGGCCAAGGCTGGTATCGGCATTTTCTGACATTAAGGAAATGACACGTACGCTGCCTAACGGTACCATGTCTTTTCGCTATAAAGAAAAACTGTTTAATGAGGAACATTCTTTTTTTGCGGACGAAAAGTTTTTTGATTTTTTTAGTGTGCCCATATTAAAAGGCGATAAGCACAAGGCACTGTCGGATCCGTACAGTATAATGCTCACACCCGCCATCGCCAAAAAATACTTTGGCGATGCCGACCCGATAAACAAAACCGTCATTCTCGACAACAACAAACATGCGTTCAAGGTGACCGGCATTTTTAGCGATTTTCCCGTCAACTCGCACATGCACCCGAATGTATTGTTATCGTTTAATACACTAAAGGACTCGACAATTTTGGGCGAGAAGCAGCTAGCGACTAATTTCGGAAACAATTCATTTTTCACTTACCTTATGTTCCCGAAAAACTACAATGTCGATCGCGTCCGTGCGCAACTGCCCGATTTTCTCGATAAGTATGTAAATTTTCAGGGAATGCCCGGGAATATGAAAACGCACCAGGTAACCGCCCTTACACTTCAAAAGCTCACGGATATCCACCTTACCTCGCACCTCGACGACGAGATAGAGGAAAATGGGAACGCGAACCGTGTGTATATATTTTCGGCAATAGCACTATTTATTTTGCTGATAGCCTGCATCAATTACATGAACCTATCTACCGCCCGCTCGGCCCTTCGCGCCAGGGAGATAGGCATAAGGAAAGTGGTCGGCGCGCAGCGAAAGGAGATCATAATCCAGTTTTTAAGCGAGTCGGTTCTAATAACCTATATATCGCTGATCATAGCATTTGGGCTAACGGCCCTGTTATTGCCGGCAGTGGATAAAATGTCTGCGTTGCAGCTCAGCATTTATAGCCTGCTAAGCTGGTCGGTTTTTATACCTGTAATTCTGCTTCCTTTAGTGATCGGCTTGATCAGCGGCATTTACCCGGCCATGTTTATGTCGTCATTTATCCCCGTAAAGGTGCTCAAAGGCATTTTAAAGGTAAATACCGGCGCTTTTTCTTTCCGAAAGGTATTGGTGGTACTGCAGTTCTCCATATCTATAGTTTTGATTGTTGCCACCATCGTTGTGTTCAGGCAATTGCAATATATCCAGAATAAAGACCTGGGATTTAGTAAAGATCATGTGGTAACCATGCGTTATGACGGCTCGCTGACCAGGCAGTTTGATGCCTTCCGGGCCGACCTTTTGAAAAATCCGGGCATAAAGGACATCGGGCGTTCATCGCGTATCCCATCGGGCCGTTTGCTGGACGATCAGAATGCTTCGGTTTTGGAAGGCGGTTCGTTACAGCCGCTTAAAGTCGATCTTAAACAACTATCGGTTGATGATGGCTTTGTCCCCACGTTTGGCATTCAAATGTTAGCCGGGAGAAATTTTTCAAAGAACATTCAAACCGATTCGAATAAATGGATCATCAACGAAACTGCAGTCAAAGTATTGGGATGGAAAACGCCCCAAAACGCATTGAATAAAGAAATAAAATATGGCAGCGTGGTGGGCAACGTGGTTGGTGTGATGAAAGATTTTCATTTCGAGTCCCTGCATCAGTCCATTATCCCGATGATATTATTGTTCAACCCTAACTATAACCGCCTGTCGATAAAGATTGACGGGCGAAATGTGCAATCGTCGATAGCAACTATCCAAAATACCTGGCAAAAGTATTTACCCAATACACCTTTCGATTTTACATTCCTCGACCAACGCTTTGACCAGCTATACCACAGCGAGCAACAGCAGGGGACCCTGTTCTCCATATTTGCCTGCATAGCCATATTCATCGCCTGTTTGGGTTTGTTTGGTTTATCGGCATTTACCATAACACAGCGTGTTAAGGAAATAGGTGTACGTAAAGTATTGGGCGCCAGCATACCGCAAATTGTAAAAGAATTGTCGAAAGACTTTTTGATATTGGTGTTGATAGCGGCGGCCCTCGCTATTCCGGTAGCCTTATATGCAATGAACAAATGGCTGGGCGGGTTTGCATCCCGCATCGACGTTAGCTGGTGGATTTTAGCGGCCTCGGGTATTATCGCATTGATCATCGCATTTGCAACCATCAGTTTTCAATCCATTAAAGCAGCAACGGCAAACCCGGTGAAGAGCCTGCGAAGTGAGTAGGCAATTAGCAGTTGGGATCACGGTAAGCGGTGAAATTCTCCCGATAGCTATCGGACTAATCGGTGAAATCATTCAACTTAATCGGTGAAATCATCAAATAATAATAATCGGTGAAATCTAAACTATCATGATAAAGAACTATTTTAAAATTGCATTCCGGGGTTTTTGGCGGCACAAGGTGTTTACCCTTATTAACATTATCGGCTTATCCATAGGCATCAGCGCCGCGCTGGTGATCTTTTTAATTGTCCATTACGACTTTACTTTCGACAAGTTTCATAAAGACAGCAACCGTATTTACCGGGTAGTAAGTAGTTTTTCCTTCCAGGGCCAGCGCAGCTATACAGGCGGCGTTCGCGGCCCGTTGGCGGGCGCAATTAAAAGTCAGGTTACGGGCGTTGAATATACCGCGCCGGTGTATACGTTATCGTCCAATGTGCTTATCGCCGGCAAGAAAAATATTCCCACAAGATTTAAAGACCAGGATAGAGTGGTGCTGGCCGATCAGCAATATTTTAAAATATTCGATTATGTGTGGCTGGCGGGCTCAAGTGCGCACGCGCTGGATGCACCCAACCAGGTAGTACTAACGTCAGACCGTGCTAAGCTTTATTTTCCCTCGCTGCCTTACGACCAGGTGATAGGAAAGGTAATTACCTACGATACGCTAAAGACAACGGTAAGCGGCATTGTACAAACCATAAAGGAAAATACCGACCTTTCTTTTCACGATTTTATATCTTTCAGTACATGCGTTGCAAACAAAGGGTTAGCAAATGAGCTGCAGCTAACACAATGGGGAAGCACCAACTCTGCCTCGGTGGTTTTTATTAAACTTTTTCCAAGTACCAAACCTCGTAATATCATAAAACAGCTAAATGTTATATTAAATAAAAACGATCCTCCACGCGGCAGAGGAAATACGGAGGATATTGGCTTACAACGGTTGACTGATATTCATTTTGATCAATTGTACGGAACATTTGATTTTAGCAGCCCCGCCAGTAAAACCACGCTGTACGGATTGCTGGTTATCGCCGCATTTCTTTTGCTGCTCGGCTGTATAAACTTTGTTAATCTTACCACTGCGCAGGCGGCACAGCGCGCAAAGGAAATAGGTATCCGCAAAACCATGGGAAGCAGCCGGAGGCAGCTTATTTTTCAATTTCTGAGCGAAACCTTTTTGATAACGCTGCTGGCTGTAGTCATCTCGGTGGTATTGGCGCCGGTGATATTAAAACTATTTGCGGATTTTATTCCCAAAGACATTAAAGTTGATTTCGCGCAGCCGTATTTACTCCTGTTTTTATTTGCGTTAACAGTGCTGGTTAGCCTGGCTTCGGGTTTCTATCCGGCAGTTATCCTATCATCCTACAAACCGGTACTTGTTTTAAAAAACCAGGGCGGTTCCACATCAAATAAAACCCGCAATGCCTGGCTTCGGAAATCATTGACCGTTACACAGTTTGTTATTGCACAGTTTTTTATCATGGCCACGGTGCTGGTGAGCAAGCAAATATACTATGCTTTGCATAAGGACCTCGGGTTTAAAAAAGATGCGATCATCGTGATAAACAGCCCATGGAAAAACCGGAAACTGGAAGGTAACCAGGTGTTGTTGCATAAACTGCGCGTAATCCCGCAGATTGAAATGGTAAGTATCGGGAATGGCGCGCCTTCATCCAACCAAACAAATTCCACCTTTGGCCTATATAAAGACGGCAAAAAGGAAATAAAAACCGAGGTCGAAATAAAATCCGGCGATCAGAACTATGTAAAAGTATATCAAATTAAGCTGCTTGCCGGCAGGAATATACAAATAACCGACACGGCGAGAGCAGTTATGATAAACACCACTTATGCGAAAATTTTAGGGTTCAAAAATCCCCGCGAAGCGGTTGGTAAGCAGCTTACAGAGTTTAACGGGCATAAAAATATTGCCATAATAGGCGTGGTTGCCGATTTTTACGAACGATCGCTGCACTCGCCGATTAATCCGCTGGTAATCCAGTACGGCAAGGGCCTTTACGAAACCGGTACGCTCCACGTTGCGCTAAAACCTGAAACTGTGGGGGGCAATGAATGGAAAACGGCGATTACTTCCATGGGCAAAGCCTGGAAGGAAATTTACCCCGACGACGACTTTGATTATCATTTCTATGATGAAACGATAGCCCAGTTTTACGAAACCGAGCAGCATACGTCCAAATTGCTCACATGGGCAACCGGCTTATCCATATTCATCAGTTGCCTTGGTTTATTGGGGTTGGCCATTTACACCACCAACCAACGCACAAAAGAGATAGGCATACGCAAGGTAGTGGGTGCTACGGTTACACAAATTGTTACCTTGTTGTCCACTGAAGTGATGTTGCTGATCGTGCTGGCTTTTATAATTGTCACGCCGATAGGATGGTATGCTATGAATAAATGGATGGAAGGGTTTGCCGACCGTACCGCCATAAGCTGGTGGATATTCGCGGCAAGCGGCGCTGGTATGTTGCTGGCGGCTGTGATTACCTCAAGCTTTCAAACGGTTAAGGCGGCTATCGCAAACCCGGTGAAAAGCTTGAGAAGCGAATAATCAGTGGGCAGTGTCAGTGGGCAGTTTGCGTCAAAACAAGTCTTACCAATGAACTAATGAACTAATGAACTATTGAACCAATGAGCTAATAAACCAAATGAACTAATAAAATGATAAAAAATTACCTAAAAACCACCTTGCGCAGCTTGTTAAAAAATAGGTCGTACAGCTTTTTGAATATTGCCGGTTTGGCGATAGGGATCACTTGCGCTTCGCTGATATTTTTATGGGTACAGGACGAAATGACCTGCAACCACAATTTTGTAAAGCGCGATAACCTGTACGTTGTTTACGAGAATCAAACGTATGAGGGAAAAATATCTACGTTTCATGGTACCCCGGGGCCAATGGCGAAAGCGATAGCTTCAGAAATACCCGGCATTAAGAAAGCAGCCCGAATGGGCGGCGCCGACGGGCAGATATTTGCAGCGGGGGACAAAATTATCAGTGAAAACGGCAATTATGCCGACCCGGAAATATTTTCGATGCTGCAAATACCCTTTGTCAGCGGAAACGCTGCAAACCCCTTCCAGCAGCTGCGATCCATCGTGATCAATGAAACGATGGCGCGAAAGTTTTTTGGCGATGCAAGCCCTGTTGGCAAAACGTTAAAAATGAACAATGAAAAGGATTTTGTTATCACGGGCGTTTTTAAAGATCTTCCTAAAAATTCAACCTTCCAGTTTCAGTGGCTGGCGCCAATGGCAAATATCGATCATACCCAGCCGTGGATGACCATATGGGGCGCCAACTGGGCGCGCACGTATGTTGAGCTCGAACCATCGGCGAATTTGGCCGCGATTAATCAGAAATTAAAATATATGATCCGGGATAATACAAAAAATACAAATTCAACAGTTTGCTTTTTGTTCGCGATGAACGATTGGAATTTGCACGACAATTTTGTCGACGGCAAAATGAATGGCGGAAGAATCCAATATGTAAAGCTGTTTTCATTTATCGCGTGGATCATTTTACTCATCGCCTGTATCAACTTTATGAACCTTTCAACCGCGCGGTCGGAGCAGCGCGCCAAAGAGGTTGGTGTACGTAAAGTGATGGGAGCCGGGAAGGGCAAGTTGATCGGGCAGTTTATTTCCGAAGCGGTTGTTATGTCGTTCATCGCTGTTTTGGCGGCGGTCGGGTTAATTTATATGGCATTGCCATCATTCAATAACCTGGTACAGAAAACGCTCTCAGCCGACGTTTTTAACCCGGCCCACTTAGCTTACCTGCTTATTATAGGCTCATTCACCGGGTTGCTGGCCGGTAGTTACCCGGCTTTCTATTTATCCTCGTTTAATCCTATCAATGTTTTGAAGAACATTAAGATCAAATCAAGCGCAGGGTCAGGATTTATAAGGCAAAGTCTGGTGGTGATACAGTTTGCCGTTTCGGTGTTTCTCATTATTGGCACAGTGGTCATTTACCAGCAAATAGAGCATGTAAAAGACAGACGGTTAGGGTACGACAAGAACAACTTGGTTTACATTAACCTTCAGGGAAAAGCGCCGGAACGTTTCGCGAGTATTTATAACGACCTGAAGCAATCCGGCGTGGTGGATGATGCCGCCATGAGTAGCGACCCCGTACTATATGTTGGAAGCAACACCGATAATTATTCGTGGGATGGCAAGGATGCAAGCAAAAACCCGCTGATCTCGTGGGAAAATGTTAGCCCACAGTTTATTTCGACGATGGGCATGAAACTGGTTGCCGGCAGAAATTTTTATAGTAATCCTTCGTTAGATAGCAACAGCGTAATGATCAATGAGTCTTTTGCTAAAGAAATGGGTAAAGCCGGAAGAGTGGGCGGTATTATCAGGGACGGAGGTAAAAAAGCATATGTTATTACGGGCGTCATCAAAGACTACCTATATAACGATATGTATGCCGGCGCCGCCCCTGTTTTATTGTATGATAATCCAAAAGCCGCCAGTGTATTAAACATTCGCTTTAAAACCGGCATCGATATTCGCAATGCCTTGCTCAAGGTGGGCGCGGTTATGAAGACTGATAATCCCGGCTATCCATTCGATTACAAGTTTATTGACAGCGATTTCGACCAGCTTTTTAAAACGGAGACCTTAACGGGGACACTCGCGGGGGTTTTTGCTTCGCTGGCGATATTTATTTCGTGCCTCGGATTGTTCGGTTTGGCGGCGTACACCGCCGAACGGCGGATAAAAGAGATCGGGATCCGGAAAGTTTTGGGTGCTTCTGTTTCGGGTCTTGCGGGGCTGCTTTCAAAGGACTTCTTAAAGCTCGTATGTATATCGTGCGTTTTGGCATTCCCTTTAGCCTTGTGGGCCACCCATAATTGGCTGCAAAGCTACCAGTACAGGATAAATATACACTGGTGGGTGTTTGCGGCGGCCGGGGCAGCGGCATTGCTGATCGCGCTGGTTACCGTAAGTTTCCAGGCTATAAAAGCCGCGTTGATGAACCCGGTGAAGAGCTTAAGAAGCGAATAGTTAGTTGGCAGTTTGCAGTAAGCATCTTACCAATGACTAAAGTGACCTAATGAACCAATAAACCAAAACAATGATAAAGAATAACCTAAAACTCGCCTTCCGGAACATTTTACGCAACAAGCTTTATGCTGCCATAAATATAATTGGGTTAAGCGTGGCCAGCGCATTTTGCATATTCGTTTATTTATATGTTAAAAATGAACAGTCGTTCGATGCTTTTCATAAAGATCAGGATCGGCTTTACAGGGTTGAAGAAACAGATGTATTTTCGTCGGTAAGACTCAATAAGCCTAAAAAGAGTTTTTTTTCGTTTTTTTTTAAAGATGCAGAAGAAAGGAACATGATCCAAACGCCGGTAGCATTGGCAGTCGACCTCAAAAGAAATTTCCCGGAAATAGAAAATGCCGTGCGATTCAGTGGCATGGGAGACGAAACTATCAAAGTTGGTAATCAAAGTTTTAAAGAAAAAGGCGATAATTTAACTTACACTGATGCCGATTTTTTTAACGTGTTTAATTTCCCTTTACTAAAAGGCACGCCCTCATCCGTAATGTCGGGCCGGAACCAGGCCGTCATCAGCCAGCGGCTTGCCAAAAAGTATTTTGGAAAAGATGACCCTGTTGGCAGAATTCTCTTATTTCCAAACCAAAAAAACCAACCTCCAATCATTGTAAGCGGTGTATTCAAAAATTTCCCTGCCAACTCAAGTTTTCAATTTGATTTGATCATGGCCATGGAATCAAACCCCGATTATAAGGACAATTACAATCAGGGAGTGAACTCGTTCAGCGATCCGCTCGTACTGAAGTTGAAAAAGGGAACGGATGTAGCTAAATTCGGCGCAAAACTTGATGTTTTTGCTAAGCAATATTTTGAACCCCTCAAAGAAGCGAGCAAAAAATATGACCCAAAATCAAACATGGCGGACATGCATATTATTTTGCGCCCCTTTGTTCAGGCTCATTATAATCAGGCCCAGGGTTGGTATCATTATACCGACTTGAACAATATTTACCAATTGGGATGTTTATCAGTGGTTATCTTGTTCATAGCTTGCTTAAATTACATTTTGCTTACGCTTACCAACGCCATATCCCGCTCTCAGGATGTGGGCGTGCGTAAAACCATTGGCGCCGGTCGTGTTCAAATCGTTATTCAATATTACACCGAAACACAGCTGCTGGCGTTTATCGCTGTAATCGCAGGCTTTTTATTGTCGATAGCATGCCTGCCGCTTTTTCAAATCCTAACCGGCGCCACAATAGTATTAGCCAATTTCTCATTTGGTACTATTGCCTTATTTCTATTAGTATTCGGGGTTGCTTTGGGCTTGATGGCTGGTATTTACCCGGCGATGGCCATGTCGGGGTTAAAACCGCTTAACATTATGCGGGGCTTTTCGGCTTATCGTATAAATCCGTTTTTATCGAAGAGCCTCGTTGTGCTTCAATATACTATTTGCATAATAATGGTTATTTCAACATTGGCCATCACCAAACAAATGCGTTTTATTAATGATGCCAATATGGGTTTTGATAAAGACCAGGTATTGATGGTACAGACCCCATATAATTGGATGGATAAACAAAATACCAACGCGCTAAAAGATAAAATGTACCATTACGCCGCAACGGAGCCCGCTATTGCGGATATGACGAGCGGTTCGGGCTATTTTGGTGGTGGAAACCATAATGGGTTCATTATAAACGGTGAAAAAATAATGCTGCAGGCGTTAAACGTTGATTACAATTACTTTTCGTTTTTGAAGATCCCGATTTTAAAGGGGCGTACTTTTTCAAGGGATATAGCCACCGACAGTATAAAATTAAATTATCCCGATCTGAAAAAAACCCAGAAAGCGTCGTTGGCCTTCCGTGCGATCGTAGTAAATCAAACCTTGTACAATCTATTGGGAAAGCCACCTGTGGGCGAGCTTAACCGGCAAATGGGAGGAATAATTATAGGTGTATGTAAAGATTATCATACACAGGACCTTACCAAAAGGATCGAGCCTGTATATCATACCATAAACGCACAAACCAATGATAGCTTTTGGCTTAAAATAAAAGCCGGTCAAAGCATTCCAAAAACCATTGATAAGATGAAGAATAACTGGAATCACCTAACCGGCAACCTGCCCTTCGATTATAAATTTATGGATGAGGAAGTTGCTAAAAGCTATGAAGCTTACGTACGCTGGATGCAAACGATAACCACCTCGTGCGTATTGGCAATTATCATTGCGTGTCTTGGATTATTCGGGCTATCCGGTCTTACAACGCTAAACCGCACCAAAGAAATCGGTATTCGTAAAGTTTTGGGGGCGTCCGTTTCAAATTTATTCGTTTTACTAAACCGGAATACACTTTTATTGGCCATAGGCGCTTTTATCATCGGCGCACCAATAGCATTTTACCTCGTGCATCAATGGCTTGATGATTTCGCTTATCGTATAAAACCCGACTGGATGCTATTTGCCGCCGCGGGACTGATAGCGATAATTACGGCATTAATAGCAGTAAGCTATCACACCATAAAAGCGGCTATTGCTAACCCGGTAAAGAGTTTAAGAAGTGAGTAGGTGAGTGGCAGTTGTGAGTAAGAGTTACATAACGAAATCGGAGTAATCACAACAGTAATCGGTGAAATCTAAAATATTATGATAAAAAACTACCTAAAGATAGCCTGGCGTAAAATCTGGAAAAACAAAGTTTTTTCGGCTATCAATATTATCGGCCTTTCCATCGGGATGGCGGCCTGTATTATCATTATGCTGTTCGTTTCATACGAGAAAAGCTTCGACGACTTTCATACAAAAAATATTTACCGGCTGAATGA